>Ga0224506_10000422_pt1 | contig 37265 bp, 21 predicted proteins | sample SF_Jan12_sed_USG_2_FD_169108 | JGI IMG/M metagenome (GOLD analysis project Ga0224506, IMG submission 169108) | Sediment microbial communities from San Francisco Bay, California, United States - SF_Jan12_sed_USGS_8_1 | ecosystem: Environmental > Aquatic > Marine > Sediment | place: USA... | reverse complement strand
GGCTTCAGCATTCCATTTAGTAGTTGTCTTTTTTATTTTAGTCCAAAAATCAATCGATGTTTTACCCGTAATATCCCCTACTCCAAATTTTGACTCATTCCATCCACCAAATGAAAATGGTTCTCTCGGTACTGGCACACCTATGTTTACACCTATCATTCCTGCACTTGCTTTTTCCATTACGTATCTTGCCAGACCTCCACTTTGAGTAAACACGGCTGCTGCATTGCCATAATTAGAACTGTTTTCTATAGCAATTGCCTCATCAAGTGTATCAGTACGCATAATGGATAACACAGGACCAAATACTTCTTCTTTGGCAATTGCCATTTCTGGTTTCACATAGTCAATTACTGTAGGGCCAACATAATACCCTCCTTCTTTTCCTTTTACCGTAGCGTTTCTACCATCTACTAATATTTTTGCTCCTAGATTTTCAGCTTCTGTAATATATCCTTCAATGCGCTCTTTCGCTGCTTTAGATATTACTGACCCTAAATTCTCACCAGGAATAATTTTCCTCACTTCTTCACATAGTTGATCAACAATATGATCAACTTTCCCAACTCCAACCATGGCAGATGCAGCCATACATCGTTGTCCTGCACATCCTGACATGGATGCTGCAATGTCTGATGCTGACATTTTTGCATTCGCATCAGGGAGTACTAAAAGGTGATTTTTAGCTCCTCCAAGTGCCACGCATCTTTTCAGAGTAGACGTAGCTCTTTTATACACTATTTTGGCTACTTTAGTAGAACCTACAAATGATACTGCCTGTATTTTAGGATGGTCACAAATGGCTTCTACAATTTCCTGAGCTCCGTTTACCACATTAAAAACGCCATCTGGCAATCCTGCTTCTTTCAGTAATTCAGCTAGTCTATTTACCGATAGTGGGACATGTTCTGAAGGCTTTAATATCATACAGTTACCTAGTGCAATAGCATTGGGAATAGTCCAGTTAGGCACCATATTTGGGAAATTAAAAGGTGTAATAGAAGCAACAACACCAAGAGGTACACGTTCTTCACGACACTCAACCCCTCTGCTCACTTCCATTATTTCTCCCGAAATTAGTTGAGGTAATGAGCAAGCAAATTCAGTTAGCTCTATACTCTTATCAACTTCGGCAACAGCCTCACCTATCATTTTACCATTTTCGATATGTACTAATTCTGCTAATTCATCACGATACTTATCCAATAAATTACGATAGTTAAAGAAAACTTGAACTCGCTCTTTTATGGTAGTATTCGACCAAAGAGGAAATGCTGATTCTGCAGCCTTCACAGCATCATCTAATGCTTCATAACCCGAAAGAGGTACTTTTGATATAACCTCACCGTTTAGTGGGCTAAAAACTTCCATTTGCTTTTCTCCATTTATCTCAAAATTACCATTTATGAAATTTTTGGTTTGAGAGAATTTTTTTATTGCTCTGTCCATACTTATCTAATTGATAACAATTATATATTATTACTGTACAAATCAATTTGAATTTATGAAATTAGATGGGAAATATTAATAGATATATCATTTTGTTTAAGTTAAAGGTGCTATAGAGGAGAATATAGTCGAAATAAATTAACTTTTTAAACAACAGAAGCATATCTTGAACTTAAGTGTTTAAAATCAGATACAATGATTTTTATAGATTATTAAATCATAACACTATTTTTTATATTAATTTGCTTTATTAAAAAACAATTTTTAATTATTAAGACGCAATCTTTTTGAGACACCTAAAGCTACATTTATTTTTTTTCGTATTATTAATTACATCGTTTAAGTCGACAATATCCATTGGGCAAAAAAATTTATCATTTAAACATTACTCCATACAACATGGACTATCTCAAGTAACTTGTATGTCCACTCTATTGGACAGTAAGGGGTATTTATGGGTTGGGACTCAAGATGGTCTTAACCGTTTTGATGGCTATACTTTTAAGGTATTTCGTAATAATCCTGAAGACAGCACTAGTTTATACGACAATTTCATTTTATCACTATTAGAAGATAGTAAAGGTAATATTTGGGTTGGCACCAATGGAGGACTTAATTTGTATGATTCTAAAACAGAGTCATTTACACACTATCAACATAAAAATGATGATATAGAATCGTTATGCAATAATGAAATATGGAAAATATTAGAAACTAAAGACAGTAAACTGTGGATAGGCACTGATAATGGACTAGACCTTTTTGATTACGCAAACAAGAAGTTCATACATTATACGCATGATGATAATAACCCAAATTCAATTAGTGGAAATAGAATTCGAAGCATTTTTGAAGATTCCAAAGGTAAGCTATGGGTTGGAACTCAAGAAAATGGGTTAAATCTCTTTAATGATGAAAACCAAACTTTCAAAAATTTCCTATATTCTGAAATGGGGACAGTAATATCATCTCAAAATTATATCAAAGCAATTTCGGAGGATAAAGTCGGTAACTTATGGATAGGGACTGAAAATGGTTTGAGAATTTTTGACAGAAGCAACAATACATATATCCAAAATGAAACCTATTTAAACAATAATAATATTACTAGTATACTAGTAAACAGTGATAGTTCTCTATGGGTTGGGAGTTGGTTCAATGGGTTAAATATTTTTAATTACGACACTAAAGTTTTTGATAATTATAAAAATTTAGATTCAGACAACACCTCAATAAGTAGCAACAGGATTATGAACTTGATGGAGGACAACCTTGAAAATGTTTGGGTTGGAACAAATAATAATGGACTCAATTATTTCGATAAAAATAACTCATCATTTGAACATAATAAACATAGCAAAAATAACCTCAATTCATTAAGCAATAATTTTGTAAGGTGCTTTGTCGAAGAAATAAATGGTAATTATTGGGTAGGAACATCAGGTGGAGGACTTAATTATTTTAACATTAATGACAAGTCAGTAAAACACTATATCCACTCTGAAAATGAGCTTAACTCTATAAGTAGTAACGCCATTCGAAGTTTAGTAATAGATAATCAAAAAAAGTTATGGATAGGCACCAATGGCAATGGGTTAGATGTTTTTGACAAGAAAACACAAACATTTACACATTTTAAACACGATGAAAATGATTCTTTATCCCTAAGCTCTAACTTCATACATACACTAAATGTAGTCGATAATGGAAATATTATAATAGGTACTAGAAAAGGGTTAAACAAATATGATTTTCAAACTCAAACTTTTGAACGTATTATATTTATTAATAAGCATGTATCTTCTTTAATAAGTAACTCAATTTGGTCATTTTTGGAAGATAGTAAAGGCAATTACTGGATAGGTACTCAAAAAGGTTTAGTGCTGTATAATCCTCAAAACAGCACTTATAAATATTTTCTCAATTCTAAAAACGACAACACTTCTATAAGTCACAATTACATAAAATCTATTTACGAAGACAGCAAAGGTAATATATGGATAGGGACATTTGTAGGTTTAAATCTATACTTGCCTCAAAGTGAAACATTTAAACACTTTAGCAAAAAAGAAGGGTTATCCAATGAAGTAATTTATGGAGTTCTTGAGGATGAAGAGAACAACCTCTGGATGAGTACTAATGATGGAATAAATAGGTTTAACCCTAACACCAATGCATTTACTTGGTTCTCTGTTGAAGATGGCTTACAAGGAAATGAATTCAATACTGGAGCTTATCATAAAGGAAGTTCAGGTAAAATGTACTTTGGAGGAATTAACGGCTTTAATACATTTTACCCACAATTAATTAAAGAAAATACTTTCGTCCCTACCGTAATATTGACGGAATTTTTACTCTTCAATAAACCAATATCAATTAATAATACTACCGTTTTAGATCAAAGTATAAGTGAAATTAAAGAAATCGTTTTAAAACATGATGATTATATTTTTGGATTTGAATTCTCTGCATTAAATTTTCGCCAACCTATAAAAAATCAATTTGCTTATAAATTAGAAGGGTTTGATAAAGATTGGACATATACAGATTACAAATATCGTAGAGCCACATACACAAATATCCCCCCTGGGGATTATACTTTTAAAGTTTTAGCCTCCAATGATGATGGGTATTGGAACAAAGAAAGCGTTGATGTAAACATACAAATATTGCCCCCTTGGTGGCTAACTTGGTGGGCAAAAGCATTATATGGTATTATTCCTTTTTTGCTTTTTTTATCTATCTATAAAGTACGAATTACCGTTCTAAAAAATAAAAAAATAAATTTAGAAGATCAGGTGAAAACTAGAACTATTCAATTATCTGAACAAAAGGAAGAGTTAAAAATAAATAATGAAAAGCTTATAGAACTCAATGAAGAAAAAGACGGAATATTAGACATTGTAGCACACGATTTACGAGGGCCATTTAATCGTATTCAAGGGTTGACACAATTATTGACAATGTCTAAAAAGTTAGATTCTGAGCAAAAAAATTATATTGAAAAGATAAATTTATCTATTTCTCATGGTTATCAACTTATCACAGACTTATTAGATGTTCATAGTTTTAAACAGGAAAATCTTAATATTCAAGAAATAGATATAGAAAAATTATTAGCAGAACTAAAAGATCATTCTTTTCAAAAAATTGATAAAAAACAGCAAAAACTAATTATAAAACCTGATCTTAAAAAGTCCTTAATACATAGTGATAAAATGTTACTTTGGCGTCTTCTAGAAAACCTTCTTTCAAATGCCAACAAGTATTCACCTTTAGGTAAAACCATTTTCATCAGTGCTACACAAGAGAACGGTAAAACCATTTTCTCTATAAAAGATGAAGGACTAGGATTTTCTACAGAAGATAAAGAAAAGATGTTTGGCAAATTTCAAAAATTAAGTGCCAAGCCTACAGGGGATGAAAGCTCTACTGGATTAGGGCTATCTATCGTTAAAATCATTACTGACCGACTCCAAGGATCAATAGAAGTAATTAGTGAACTAAAGTTAGGTAGTGAATTCATCATCACTTTACCTGACTTAAATAATACAAACTAAACGCCTATCTACATTTCAGAATTTGCACCTTAGAAAAATATTTTTTTTTAAATTTTCATAAATTTTTGATACTTTTTCATATCAATTCTGTAATCCTCTCCACTTATTATCATTGTTCTATGGATTGATCCTGCCCAATAATTTCTTAAACCAGCCCCTCCTGGAGCGGTTTCATATTTTTTCATATATACAGGCAAAGCACTTTCCAAATCTAAAAACACCACATACATATTGGCTATATTTTTGAGTTTATCAAAAGACTCTATTACATAAAGCACACCTAAACCTTTATTTTTTTGGAGGTTGGTATAAGTACTACAAATACTAGCAACATCACTTTTGCTAAGTGTATGAGTTTCATCAGTTACTAGTGTCTCAAAATCAACATATCCATTTCTTTTTTTAGCAGGAAGTATGTCATTATATTGAGTGCGTTTTACATAAAATTCCTTCAAATTAAATTTATTCGCTTCTTTAATAATCAAATCGTTCCACTTGTCAAACATTTCTGTTTTTATCATTTGGGGATCCAAAAAATAACTACTGCCTATCATTTTAGCTCCAGTAAAATCTATCCCTAACCAAAGAAATTCCTTCTCTTCAAACATATCAACACTTTGTGCTTGAAGATTAGCACTATAAAACATCACAAACACTATTATAAACCTCTTCATCATAATATATATTTTCACTATTTTTTTGAAGTTATAAAAAGTATAGGTTTCTAGAAAATTATTCACCTGAAACTTAACTCTAAGATTATTCATCTAATTTTCACTGAAATCAAAAACAACAATACCAAGAACTATCGTTGAGAATATCACATATATTATTTAACTTTAATAAGCTTAAATCCTACTATAGTGAAAAAGACACTTCTGCTATTACTAATTCTAAGTACTTATCTTTCTGGTTTTTGCCAAGATACGAAAAGTTTATTCGACCGTGATACAGAAATTACTTGGTTAGGCATCGATTTTTCTCATGTAAAAATAATTGGTGAATTTTCACATTACTTTATTGCAGAAAGTAAAGGGGCAATAGAAATAAGAGACATGTATTTTCCCGCATGGAATTACTTGGTACAAGGAGAAAGGAATAAGTATGACTTTAGACCAATGCTTCGAAAAAGAGATGTTTTTTACAATATCGACATGATTATGAGTGTTAATGAAAAAACTAATATTGATAGCTTAAAAGCTCATTCTTCTCCACGATATTCTACGACAGAAATTGAAAATTTTGTATCTAAATACGATTTTTCTTCCATTAGAAATAAAGATGGAATAGGTATCTTATTTATTGCAGAAGCATTAGACAAGTACTCTGTTGAAGCCTATTTTCACTTTGTAGCCGTAAACATGAAAACAGGTGAGATTTTACTTCAGGACAGGTTGAGAGGCGAACCTCATGGTTTTGGTATTAGAAATTACTGGGCTGGTGCCTTTTATGATGTAATGAAACTCATTGAAGATCGTTATTACGGGCGTTGGCGAGATAAGGTATTATAAATTCCTATCTCTTATCCAATAATTTAATTGGCTTACGACTGTTTTTTGGATGTACAATTCTAAATAATTCCTCAAATGACATCTCTTCCAAATGAGGAGTAGCTCGCAATCGTGTCTTAAAATGTTTTTTTAGTTCTTCAATGTCAAATTCTCGTTCAGCACTGAACTTCACATTAATAATGTCATTCCCGAATTCGTCTGAAGCTATTTCAATACAATATAAAGAAATGTAATCCTGATGATCCAACACATCAAAAATAGCTGGTGGATAAATGGTCGTTCCTTTATATTTTATCATGTGATTTTTTCGGCCTAACAATGGCCCCAACCTTGATGTATTTCTGCCGCAAGCACATGGAGCAGTATATTTTCTGCAAATATCCCCTGTTTTAAAACGAACTAAAGGCATACCTTCCACCCCCAAAGTAGTAATTGTTAATTCTCCTGACTCACCTTCTTCAACGGGATTATCATTATCATCTAAAATTTCAGTAATGATTAATTCTGGATGTTCATGTCCACCTTTTCCCTCTTGGCACTCTGTAAATGCAGTACCCATCTCTGTGGAGGCATAAGTAGAATAAAGTTCAATTCCCCACTTTTCTGTAATTCTTTTCCCTAATGCATTAAGTTTTAAATTATCATCTCGTATCGCCTCACCAATACAAACAGCTTTCTTGATGGAAGAATTTCTATAATCTATTTTATGTTTTTCGGCATATTCAATAAGCTTGATAATGAAAGATGGAACTACTATCAAAATTGTAGGGTGAAGTTCTTTAATATTCAACCATTGCAATTCGGGCAATGCTGGTCCAACTCGTATTAAACCTGCACCTAATAGTCGAACTCCTTCGGCATACGCAAGTCCAGCCATAAATCTTCGATCTATGGTAGTCATTAATTGATAAATATCTTTTTTATTTCCCCCGGCACAAGCTAGGGAAATTGACTCGTTATAAGCTAATCTGTTAAGGTCTTTATCTGTAAGTGGTATAGTTACTGGTTGTCCTTCCGTACCCGATGTATTGCAATAATCTATTAATTTATCTTGTTCAACACACCAAAAGCCTCTATTATTCTCTTGCAATTGTTTTTTAGATACAGGCGGGATTTTTTGTAAATCCTCCAAAGACTGAATATCCTCAATATTCACATCATGAGTGATGAAGTGCTTTTGATAAAAACCAGCATTTTCTTGAACATATTTCAAAGTTTTTTTCAACATCTCGACCTGAAGATGTTTTATATTTTCTGTAGACTGTACTTCAATATCTAGAATTTGGTACTTCATATTTAGTTTTCAATAATTACGACTGCAGTAGCATGATTTTTTGAATGAGATATAGACAAATGAATGCTAACAGCACCTTTGTTATTCGCTTCATTTTTAACTTCACCCCTCAAATCAAAATAAGGTTTCCCTTTATCATCATTAAGCACCACAATATCGTATAATTTCATTTCTCCTACCCATCCTGTACCCAATGCTTTTAGCAGTGCTTCTTTAGCTGCAAAACGTCCTGAATATGAAGCTTCTGAATTACCTTGGCTATCGCAATATGTGATTTCCTCCTTAGAAAAAACTAACCGTTTAAATTCCTCTCCTTTACTTAAGGAACGTTCCATTCTTGTTAATTCTATAATATCTGTTCCTATTCCTAAAATCATTACTATATCTTATCCCTGCAATATAGAAGGCTCTCTTCCATATGTTTTAGTTCACTTGTACGTGCTATATTCATAGTAAGTCCAATATCATAAAATTTTATTGCATTATCCCATTGCTCAATAGCCTTCATATAATCACCAAGATAGAAATAAGTAAGATAGCTATCAGGGTTACTTAATACAAAAATTTCAATGTCATCTTCAGTCAAAAATGGTTCTCCTCCTTTTATCAAGTAAGCTTGAATTTGTTCCTTTATTTTCAAAAATACTTCGTACTTTTTATAACTATCAGAGCTCAAAAATGGATCAGCTTCTACAATAAGAGAATCTGAAAAATTACCACTGAATACTTTATTCAAATCATATCCTACATATGTACCCAAGCTATAAGGAGCACTTGAAACCCAAACTTTTAGATCATTCGGGGAGAAAATTACTGAATGATGTGCTATTAGTTGATTAATAGCTTTTTCATTTCCCATTCCTAGTGTATCACCCTTTATTCCATTCCTATCTCTTAAAATATAAGCCACGTCATTAACGTTAATATCATGCAAAGAGTCTAACATATCGTTTACTCTTTTAAAACGATAATCAGAAACTCCTTCAGAACGATATTCTATATTCTCTTTAGTGTTAACTAAATCTTCGCTCTGAAAATGATTTGTAACCACCATTCTAGAAGTATCCGTATAATATAATGAAGTTGTTTCCTGTGATTTCTCGATTAACCCTACCTTATTATCAATTTTTGAGCCTATTAAAAAAGTTTCTGAAACGAATGATTCGTATGCATTTGCTATTTGATATGCTTCATCTATTGTGGATGCGTATTGCAAAATTTGACGAGCAATTAATGACACAGGTGTCTTTCCTTTAAAAGGGATGTCAGATTTAGCTGAATTTAAGGTAATTGTTAACCCTTTTTCATTCATCCCAGAAACAACACCACTAAAACAAGCCCAAGTAACTGACATAAATTTATAGCCATGAGTTGGATTAACAAAAGCTATTATTTTATCCTTGGCAAATTCTTGACCAAAATAAAAATCAAAATTGCGACCAATCAAAATGTTAGTACTATCCGTTTGATTATCCCATACACCAAATGAAGTACACCCTACTAGGTTCATATTTTGCAGTGCATGACCTATATCATGTGCTGCATGATAGTTAAGGATGCGATGAAACTTGGGACCAATAAAATCAAATTGATCGGCCATTGATTGTGAACTACCATATATTTCTAACAAATATTCCACAGGAATGTAATCGTCTAAATCACGATTAATCCAACCAACTAAGTATTTTAAAAAATTCAGAAAGTTCTCCGAAGGCACTTTATTTCTAATCTCATTTATAAAAGCTTCCTCTTTTTGTTCGTTTAGGTTATAGGCAAGCTTGCCAAAAGCAGTTCCTCTATCATAGGCATCTCCTTCAAGGTAGAGTTCCCACAAGCCATGATTATTTTTTCTTAACCAGTTATTAGCTAATTGATAACTATCTCTACCTATTTCAACTCTTTTTTCACCTTGTAATTTACTATTAGTGACTTTTGGTGGAGTGATATGTACATCAAGTATGTAAATTACAAACAGCACCAAAAATAGAGCTACCAGTGTTAGTAATATATACTTGGAGAGTTTAACAAATTGTTTCATACAGTATATTATTGTACTTCTACAATGTTTTTACCCAATGTACCCATCCAACGTTTCCAAGTACTTTCTCTCTCTGTAATGGACACAAAATTTTCCATTTTTGTACTAGAAAGATCAATATTGGGATTTACCTTACTAATCGTTTTTAACGTATCTAATACAACAGGTAAGTAATCTACTTTTATTTTTTTACGTCTTGCAAAACTAGTTAGCATTGATGTTTGAAAAGGGTCGGTTGCTAAAGCAATTTTTTCAAATCCCATTTTTTTAGCTAGTTGATAAGAATAGTATAGGTTTTCAGTACTATGTTCAGCTCTAGTCTCAGTATAAATCACGCCTGATGGTAATCCTATAGCTATGGCATGTAGTTTCATTACTTCGCTTTCTATATAGGGAGAATATACTGCACTGCCCGAGTATATAATATTTCTAGTATAATTATTTTCATACAGATACTGTGACCAGTATACTCTCATTTTCATTACATCATGCCATATTGTATCACTATCTTGATATGGAAACCCAGGAACTATCACAACATCATAAGGTGTATTTGCAATATTTTTATGAAATGCTTTATTGGCTTTACTAACTGCACAAGAGTAAAATAAATGTGATAACACTATTAGTACAATGGAAAAGATAATGAATCGTTTCATGTATTTATGTGTCAATATTTTTATTATGGCATTTAGTATAAACATGCCTTATGATTTCACCACTTTTTGCATTATATATTGATTAGTCAAAAATTCAGAACATGTTGTAACAGCCCCAATAGTAACCCCCAACGCACCGTGCATATTCAAATTTTCTCCTGTTAAATATAAATTAGGGACTTTGGTTTTTGCCGAAATAAATGTTTTTAATGGGTTTTTATAATCCTTCATAACTCCATATAGTGATCCCCATTTATCTCCTATGTAGTCCCGATAGGATAATGGGCTAGAAGTATAATAACTATGAATACTTTGTTTTACACCTGGCAGTCTTTTTTCCAAAGCATCTATTAATTTCTCTGCCTTTAATATTTTAAACTCTTCATAAGACTCTCCTCTATCCATTTTATTAGAAACAACATTATAAGTATCTGCCCATTGCCGGGTTTCTTCCTCACGCATATATGTCATAAGTGTTAATGTATCAGCATAGCCATCATTGTTAGTTGTAACACCCGTAAATAACGCAAAACTAAGAGGCCAATCATCGGCCTTATAGTGAGGGCCTTTCCAAACGTCAGAATCAAAATAATGATAAATATTATGATTGAAATATTTAATTTTTCCAGGCTTTAACGCTATATGAACTATAAAAGTAGAGACAGAATTAGTTAAACTATTTATTCGTTTTCGATAAGCATTTCTAACTTTTCCTTCTTCGATCATTTCTAATGTTACAGCTGGGTGAATATTAGAAATGAAATTTTTCGCATAAAACTTTCTTCCATCCTTCAACTCTACATATTCTATACTATCTCCTTTAAAATAAAATTTATTTACATGGGCATGCTTTAATACTTTTCCTCCATTATTTAAAATAACTCTAGTAAGAAGTTTAGCAATTTGTGCACTACCATTTACACAACGATATGCACTTTCTATATATGAATTTACTACAAGAGCATGTACATATAATGGCGTTTTATCCGCCTCGCCTGCATACAAAACATTTGTTCCTGCCAGCACATTTCTTAGCTTTTCATTTTTAGTAATTGAGCATATATATTCATAGGTATTTACATCCAAAAATGGCATGTTCTGGAGGTCACTATTGCTAGGCTTGAGATTATACATTGGAAATGAATTGCAAACCTCAATCAGTTTATCACAATATGCTCTGATACTATTTGCCTCTTCTGGGAAGTCTTGTGAAAGTTGATCGATAAAGTTTTCATAACCCTGCGCATGTCTGTAAGTTTTTTCATCATCCTCGAACGACACTAAATCAAACCCATCATTATCCATGCGTTTAAGATTCAAATCATTCATTATTCCTAAATACTTAAAATACTGATTCAAATTTTGCCCTTCATCTAGCCCACCTATATAATGAATCCCTGTATCAAAAATTCGTTTGTCGCGTGAAAATGTTTGAAGATTTCCTCCAAGCTGTTTATTCTTTTCAAGCACTAATACTTTGTAGCCTTCTCTACTTAATATCACCCCACATTCCAATCCACCAAGTCCACTACCAATGATTATAATATCGTATTGTTCTTCCATTAACTATTACTTCTTCGTAACACAAATAAAACATTTGATGTTAGCTTACTTTTGTCAATAATCTCCAAATTTAAATTATTTTCCATTGCAAAACTTCTTATTAATTCTCCAGAAATATAGTTTAATTCATTTTGAGTTTTATTAAACCCAATTCTGGTAGAGATAATTTCTGTCAACTTAGTTCCTTTGTGTCGCTTTGTTTTTTCACTATCGCCATCACGAATAATCATCATTCCATTTTTAGAAAGATTGTTTAATAAATTTTGCAATAACTGTTGTTGTGCTTCGGTAGTAAGGTAATGCAAAACATCACTTACCACAAAGGCATCCGTAATATGGTATGAATATTTCACAATATCACCAACCTCAAATTTAAGTTTTTCAGGAATTGAAGGACAATTTTTTGCAACATCGATTTTATCTTCATCATAATCAATGGCTAAAACTTCTCTATCCTCTCCACTAAATGCTAAAGCAAACGACATTAACCCATATCCACAACCCACATCCACAATTTTTCCTTTTTTAGGAATTAAATCATGAAAAAGACGATATTCATTTTCTAACTTATATTTTATTCTTAAATACCATTCTAAAATAGGTCCTTTATAAAGATAATTACCAATTAATACATGCTTAAAATAGCTGGGGTACTCCGCTCTATCACGATACTTTTGATATTCTGCTTTAAAATAATTGCTTATTTTTTTTGTTCGTTTTGAATAGCCAGTGCCAAAAGAGGTGTCGTTATTTGATATTCGTGGAAGAAACTTCAGTACCATGTCCCCTCCCATTTTCATAGCAAATCCATCTAACTTAGGCATTACATACGATGTACCATGAAGCACAACGGGTTGAATGTCAAGATTAAATTGTTCAGCTAAAAAAAATGCTCCTTTTTTAAACCTTCCCAATTTAAAACTAGGTGAACGTGTCCCTTCAGGATAAACGATAATGGAATAACCATCTTCAATTAAATTGTTAATTTTTTTTGTTTGTGTTTCTACTCCTTCTGAAGAAAGGATAAAATCAGCAAACTGAACAATTTTACCAAAGAAAGGAGAGTTATAAACCCATTCATTAGTAACCATTACAATTTTTGGATGAAGACCTAGCAATAGCAAAATATCAACAAAAGAATGATGATTAGCGATAATTACAGAAGGCTTACTAAAATCTATATTGTGTTTATCAATCAATGATTTTTTTACATTTCCCATGAAAAACAAAAGCGTTCTGGAAAAAAAACTAATTAAGTAATGAAATAAGAGCTTTCGTGTTTTTATATTTCCAATGGGTAATCTTAATAATATATGAAAGGGAATCAACACAAAACAGCCTATTACAAATTGAAAGAATGCCCAAACTGAAAACAGAAAAGATATTCCACTATAGGCTACTTCACCTTTATTTTTTCTGTTTTGAATTAAAAAATTGTACAATATTGGAGGGATAGTGAAAGTGATAAAGATCACTGAAACTATTCCAATAATAGCTAATAATGCAATCGATTTTAATGCAGGGTGTTGTGCAAAAACAAGTACACCTATTCCTACTAACGTAGTAATTGCAGAAAGCAAAATGCTTTTCTTGAATGAAAAAAGGTCATCCTGATTATACTTATATTTTTGGGTAAGACCTCTAACCACAAAAATACTATAGTCAATACCTAGACCGAAAATAAATGTACAAATAATAATATTAACAATATTAAATTTCAGATCTAGTAATCCCATGACACCCAATGTCCATAACCAGCTAAGTAAAATTGGAATAAAAGCAATTAATGACAACTCTATTCTACCATAACTTAATAAGATAATTAGAAAAACTATGATAAGAGAAGCGTTAACTAAGCGACTAAAATCTTCCTTTAATAAACTTACTAATCGAGAAGTAAAATAGCCCTTATCAATGATAGTAACATTTGGCATTCCTTTCACAAGCTCAATAAAAGAAGCTTTATTTTTAGCTAGTAGTTTAACCGATGATACAACTGAAGTGCCTTCATCATTTTCAATAATTAAATCTTCTCCAAAAACTGATAGTAAATTATTTACATCTTCCTCAGAAATAGAATTGTAATTTTTATATAGAACAGTGTTTACATGATTAAACGTATTTCTATTAAAGCCCACACTTTCAGCCTCAATATTAAGTGATTGCACAACACTACTTTTATTATTTTTGTTCCAAAATAAATGCCACTCTTTTAATCTATTCTCTTGTATAGTTTTGTCAGGAATAATATCATTTACAGTAAGGTGATCTAGTATTAATGAATCTTTTAGAGCCTTGTTAAGCCGACTATTTAACGGTTTATTATTTCGTAGAGCCTCCCAAATATTACCTCCAGAGGTTACCAAATAGACATTGTTTACAGAGAAGTTTGAAACTTGATTTAGGTTTTTTTCATAACCTTCCAATTCAGGAGTCAAGTAGTTAAGTTTCAACATATCCGTTTCAAAAGCAAAGTTTTTCCATGTAAATAAACTCACCACAGTAATAATTGCAAAAACACTCAATGCCCATTTACTCTTGTGAAATGGAAATTTTGCCAAGGAGCTAATAATTTTTTGAATAAAATTTAGTTTAACATCTTTTATTTCACTTTTCCCAATTACCAAATGAGGTAAAACTATTAGCGTAAATAAGGCTGCACTTATAACACTTACACCAGCGAAAAGACCTAAATCTTTCAATGCATTAGACCGAATGAGTAACAATGATAGAAAAGCACATGAAGTAGTGATAGCACTAATAAGAATAGGCAATGAAATATCTGAGAATAATTTCCTTATATCCTTTTGTTGCGTGTAATGTGTTACAAAATGTAGTGCAAAATCAATTGTAACTCCCAACAATATAGATCCTACACCTAATGATATTGCAGAAATACTTGGACGAAATAGGGTCAATACAGCAACACCTAATAACCCACCAAAAACGCCTGGCAACAATACCAAAACAAATGTGTAGACTTTTTTGTAAAACAATGATATAAAAATAAAAAGTGTCATTATCGCCAAACTGACAGTTAACATAATATCACCCTTTATTCGTTGTGCATTACCAACAGCAACAGCTGCTTGTCCAAAATATTCAATCCTATAATTCGAAGTGGAATAGTGTTGAATTAATTGATCAAAATCTGCAATTAACTTGCCATTATTCTTTGTTTCATTAGGAGGATTAGTCAAATCAATAAAGAATATTAGATGTTTAGAATCTTTGCTTACTAGATGATTTTGATACAAACCTATTTTATCATCTTGCTGTAATTCACGAGCTCGCTGAAGTGGTTTATTTACTAACCCAAAAGGATCTTTAATTGTCATTTTTTTTGTCACCATACTCATTGGTGACATCAATGCCTTCAAACTTTTATCTAACGTTTTTCTAATTCCATCTTTAGAGATTTTTTCTTCTAATTCTTTATAATCTTCATCATCAAGATAGAATGGGATATTATTTAGATAATAATCGTACAGAGTTTCGATATTACTATCTGAAAATTCAATACGTATAGAATCGATGTGTTGTCCACTTAGTACCTGTAAAGTATCTACAAACTCGTGGGCAAAGTCTATCAATTGATCTGCATTCGCACTTTCTCCTTCTTCAGCCTGATACACATGCATCACCATCTGCTCGTTAAGCTTAAAGCTTTGTAGTACTTTATTGATGTATCTTATTTCCTTGTCCTGAGGTATAAGGTTTAAAATATTCTCTTCAAGTTTTATTTGAGCAGCCAGATACCCCAAAAAGAGAACAAGTAACCCTATTACGCCAATAAATGCTTTTCTCCTTTTTTGAATAAACTGATAGAAATGAAAAAATAGGTTTGTCATAAATGCCAACTATGCGTTAAATTCAAGTAAATGAATTGGCGACAAATGTAATTAGTTTTTACCATCTGAAAAAGTATGTAAATATTAAGTTCCTTTCTATTTTTTTGAGAAAAGTATATAACATTGTGAAATGAGTATAATGAAATAACAAGACCACTAGTTATTGATATTCTATAGTTTTGTATAAATGAGCTGTAATTTAGCATTCGTAAAAATATAAGCTAAATCAGAGTCGTAGGATATTGGCTTTTCAACTTTAGAAGAGTTATATGCTCCTTTCATTCCAAATAAACTGATATTACTGTCGTTTACTTTCGTAATATTAATTAAGTAAATTGAGTTATCTGAACGAATGGTACGAGTTTTCTTTAATTCGCCCTTTGAAGATATATAATCAAGATAAATATTGGTCTGATCTTCATTGACTTTTGTACGCTGAACATTTCCATTTTCATCCTTTTTTGAAGTATAATTGCCTGCCAACAGGTAACCAGTATTAGTATTTACAATATTTTCCAACGTACCTGAAAAACTATAATTATATTTCCATAATAGGTCTCCTAATACATTAATATTTACCAAAGTGGTAGTTTTTTCTTCTTTAAAATTTTGAGTTAAATCATTATCCCTAAACGATATAATAAAGGAATTGGTCGTTTCATTATAGTTAATAGTACGGGGGTAATCGTTTTCTTCCAATCTTCTTAATAAATTCTCATTTCCGGCCTCATCGAGATAAATTAATGAATTTAGAGCAGAGTTATTCGTTTTATGTACAGATCTAATAACAATAGCACAACCTGCCTGAGTAGGTTGCACTCCAACCACCAAATTATCAGCATCAGCTCCAGCACTATCTAGTTCAATATTATATTCTTTATACCATCCCACTTTACTATCAGCCGAAACACGAGATACATAAGCAATTACATTATTTATTCCTTTTGGGTCTCTATATACACCTGCAACATACTTGCTGTCATCCGCATTTTTTAATAAGTGAGTAGTTGTTAGCACACCTTGTTTTAAAGAATCCATTAACAAATGTTTTGTGATCGACAAGGGAATCTTTTTCCTGTTATAACTCAAAACTTTAGTGTTTTTCATACTATCCAATTCTAAATCATCAATTATCGCATTACGTAGTGTTAACACGTACTTTCCGAATCCATTAGATATGTTTTTATTTTCTTGATTAAGGTAAGCATTAACCCCATCAAACCCTCTGTAATATTCATCCATAAAAGCACTGTGTTTTGCCACATTGTGCTCCATATGTCTAGACTTTACAACTTTCAAAGCACTATCTAACAGGTAATATGAATTAATCATTTCTCCATAATAAGTGTATTTACTTTGAGGTGATACATTAGATGCTGTATCATAATATTTTAAGTTATGAGTACGATGCACCACCGACTGCAAATTATATTTGTATTGAAAAATTCCAGCTAATAATGAGTTCTTATCAAATTTTTTTAGATTGAAGAGTAATTCTTTATTTCTATCAATTGGTTCATAAGTAGAGAAATTAGCTGGATTAGCTGCGTCTTTCAAACCATCATCTAGTTTTTCTTCGTAACTAATGATTTCTTGACGTAGAGAATTTATATCAGCATTAAATAACAAATTTACATCATCAACCCACTTACCATAATTCCAAAGTTGGATATCATTATTTAAAAAATTCGATTGGGTTATCAGCCCACTTAATCGATATGTCTCAATATCTTTGATAGTATAATCTTGATTATATCCCTTGATAGGGTATTCTGCAATTTTTCGTTTGTATTCATCTAAATAATAAACTGTAGAATCAAAAGATTGTTTGAGAAAATCTAAATCAGTTTTTAGTTCATCATCATATAAAAGATATAAATCATCAAGGCTATTATATTTACCATTGACCTTATAAAAGGTCTTAATAGATGCATCATAAGTATTTACAGCTTTAATAAAAGTGTTATAAATATCAGGCACCTTTTGCAAATACAAAACAATACTATCGTATTTAGTAACCATAGCTTTGTTCACTATTTCATAATTTACTATTAGTCGCCCTTTAGAATCTGTTCCACTAGAAAAAACACTATAATAGCCTATATTCTTCTTTATATCTTTTTCATTCACTAATACCCTTGCTTTAGTAAACCTTAGTTTAGCTCGTTCAGCATTTGCTACAGCCTTTTCGTATTCTGTTAATGCGTCTGCAGATTTATACCTTTTATCATATATCAATGCAAGTAATAAATTTGAATTAGGATGGTCAGGTTCAATTTTTAAATATTCTTTTAAAATAGGCATTGCTCCTTCATCGGTAGACGAAGCTATGCGAGGGTAAATATCTTTATATTTTTGACTATACAAGCTATTAGTAATTACAAATAAGGCGAGTAATATTGCTTTATATCTTGCTCTCATATCCCTAATACTTTAAGTTCGACTCTTCTATTCGCTGCGCGATTTTCTTCTGAATCATTGGCAACTTTAGGTTGTTTCTCTCCAAATCCTTTTGCCAAAAATCTATCATCATCAATATCATTGCTTACCAAATAGTTCATCACACTTTCTGCACGTTTATCTGATAGCACTAAATTGTATCTATCAGAACCAACATCATCTGTATGTGCATCTATTTCTACTCTTAGAGTAGGGTTTTCTTTCATCAACTGAATAACACGAGCTAGTTCAGTAAAAGAAATATCCGATAATGTGGCTGAGTTTGACTCAAAAGTAATATCCTTTAATGCCAACCTAGCATCCTTTTCTAATTTCAGTAATTTCATAGCCACCTCGTTATTTCCTTTGCCTACCTCTAGTGTGGTGGAATTAAATGCATAACCATGATCACTTGTAGCTTCTATTTCGTACCTATCTCCTTTTCTTAAAGCCACCATTTCATTTCCTGTAATTTCAATGTATTCGTCTCTATTTTTATTTCTCAGAATAATTTTAGATCTCACTTTACTGTTATTCATTAAGTCTGAGACATTAATCATTACATTTTCCTTCTCTGGGATAAGCTCTACCTCTTTTTCAAACTCTCTATACATCACTAAACCTGATAAGTCGAATGAAAAAAATTGACCTTTGAAATTTTCTGTATCAATACTCACTTCATATTTCTGACCTATAGGTAATACAATAATTGCCTCACCTGTTATCGGATTATTAACAAGTTCACTGAAGTACTCAGAATGTCCTTGAACTTTCACCTTAACATCTGCACTAATGGGTTCAAAAAGTTCTATATCATTAATATTTACATTTAGATTAATGGACTTAAATAACTCAATATTCTTACTTATTTCTTGGTATTTATTCACTTTTCTCAAATCATATGACATTGTAAAACTTGAATACCCTTCTTTTTCCACTTCAATATTAAAATTTCTCCCCACAGGAAGTACAATGCTGTAATCTCCTGTAGAAGCATTGTTTTGCAATGTCATCACTGTTTTTGAAGTTAAGGCATCGGTTACTATCAATGTAGCAGCTATTCCTTGTTTTGTATCCTGATCAGTAATTTTTCCTTGCACAATATTATTCATGAACTGCCTTAAATTGGGGGGAATTTCTACTGAATATATATCTTGATTATTAAACACGTAATACATTAAGTCTCCTTGAGCAGAAATACATGGTAACTGATCACTTTTATCAGTATTTACATAGTTTAAAGGTTGTGGATTTGACCACTCTCCTAATACATTAATTTTTGATTGGTACATATCATAACTACCACTACCCCCTGGTCTATTAGAAGAAAAAATCAACGTCTTACCATCCGCCATTATTTTAGGAGCTTTTTCGCAATCTTGATTTATAGGTGCTGGTAATTTTTCAGGTATCCCCCATTTTCCTTCTTTATTTTTTACAGATCTAAAAATAGAATAACATATTTGGTTAAGTTTACTTAACTCTTTATCCTGAGGACCAGCTTGATTATTTGCTACAAAGTATAATGTACTTCCATCGGCAGAAATAGATGGAAAACCTTCATAATCACTCGTGTTTATTGGTGCACCAATATTTTTTGGTACTGACCACCCTTCTTCCGTTTTATTAGATACATATATATCCGATAAATTCCCCATACCTATTGATCCACTAAAGTAAAGGGTATTACCATCAAAACTTATACTTGGTCCTGCAATTAAGTCTGTGCTATCACCAAACGAATTTATGTTGGTTAATGGAGTTGGAGATCCCCATTGTCCGTTTTCTAATCTTGACTCATAAAGTTTATAACTTGCTCCTTCATTGGCTTCGAAAATCATTGTTTTCCCATCTGCACTAATTGATGGTGCGTACTCTACTACTCCTTCTTTGCTAATTCCAGTTACCACTTTCTGTGTACTGATATAATAATCCAAGCTATCATTAATAGTGGAAGGAACTTCCTGTGCAACCACTTCCGTCAAAAACACTGGTGCAATAACCGCTAATAATAATCTTAATTTCATCGATATACTTTTATTTACCTAGTAGTACAAAAGCTCCCCAATGATAGGGATCATTGTATTTATCCTTTATTTCTAATTGAGCTAGCTTAAAAGCTTCGAATTTATCCATTCCATCTAACCATCTAGAATAAAATCCTGACATTAACTCCTGTGTGGTCACATCGTTTACTTTCCACAAACTCATTATTACATTTTTAGCTCCTGCAACGATAAATGAGCGCTGTAAACCATATACTCCTTCTCCATTTCTTACTTCTCCTAAACCAGTTTCACAAGCTGACAATACTACTAATTCTGTATTATCTAGATTTAAGTTCATTGCTTCATAAGCAGTTAAAATTCCATCTTCCCCAGTACCTCTTTCATTCAAAATAATAGCTTTTGCACTTCCAGTTAATAATACACCAGAGCGTAATAATGGATTTGTATTTAAATCATTATGATTTATTTCAAAGGATTGAGCTCGATCATCAAACGAAATATCGTTCATGAAAAATCCATGAGAAGCAATATGAAGTAATCTTGGGCTATTGATACTTTTAAATTTTTCTTCATGCGCATCTAATGCTGTATTGACATTATTAGTCCAATTATTATCGATCAACATTTTTTCTATATTCTCCACCTCAACCTTTGTACCTGGCAATGGGGAAATACCTTTTTTAAAACCATAACCAGTAGTTCTGCTCAGAGAATTTTTAGCTATTGATTCAAAATCTACACCTACATTGAAATCAGGAAAACCAAATATTTCTGCATTATTCACAACTTTTTGACTACTAATAGAACTTTCAAGTAACTCTCGAGTGTTACTTACAAACCTTATTTCAAGTTCATCAATTACCGATAGTTCTGTGCTAGGATCCCATAAAGTATTAATATTGATCTTATTGTAGATTCCATCAGCAGAAAGATATACACGTTTAACTCCTTTTAGTTTGGCATTAATATCTTTCCAATAATTATTGTACGAAATTTCATTACCGACTGAAAATTTTATTGCATTACGATAATAATTAAACAAACGATTTTCTAGATGATTTCCCTCTTTAAGCATTATTAAATCAGGTTCATTGTCCGAATTCTTAGTCACAATTAACCCTACATATAATATTGAGTCAGCAATAAATTTTTTATTTACTCTAATGATTTCTATAGCAGCCTCATTTTCTTTCAAATAGTTTTTTACATCTTCCCAGCTATCTCTACGTTTTTCAAATTGTTTAGCAAATAAATATGATTGTGTAGATAACTTTTTCTCTAATTCATTAGCCTCAAATTTAATTTCATCAATATGAATATCATGATTAGCTAGTTCGTCTTGTGTATAATTTAAATACTTCACTAATTTTTCCTTCATATCCAACCAGCCCCTATAATTATTAATTAAATTTTGGTCACCACTTGCTAGTATTCTATTACGAACTTTATTACTAGCATTTAATAACAGTGCTTTTGTAGAAAGTTGCAAATTGTACATTTCTGCTATAGGTGATTGATTAGATGGACGTCCTTCAAAAAAATGATATTCAATACAGAAGTCATAAAAAGCATCAAACACAGGTTTTATTTTACTATAAAAGGCACTTTTTTCTTTTTCACTCATAGAGGGAAAATATTCATCAATCTGCTCCATATATTTTTCTATTACCTGTATGTAATAAGTATATGCCTCATCAAATCTTCGTGTTCCATGATATAAAGAAGCTAATCCATACAATGAATAAGCGTAATCAGGGTGATTTTCTCCCAGTAAAACTTTTCTAATTTCTAGTGCTTCTTTATAAGCACCTTCAGCCTCTTTGTATTTTTCCAAATCCTGATAAAGAGTTCCTAAATTATAAAGGGTATTTGCATAAGAACGATGTTGTTTTCCGTGTACACGTTCATCAATTTGCAATGCATTAACAAACAACGGTTCAGCTTCTGAAAATCTATCGAGTGTTTGATATAGAGAAGCCAAATTATGCAATGTAGTAGCAAAAACAGGGTGATCATCACCATATACTAATGCGTCCATCTTAAGTGCTTCCTGAAGTAAGGGCATAGCTTTATCATTTTCACCCTTCATCTGATATAAAGAAGATAAATTTTCAATAGTGGTAATGTATTCTGGGTGCATTTTACCATAAGTATTTTCATATATGGAGGCACATTCTAGTAAAAGTGGTTCTGCATCTACAATATTTCCTAAAAGCTGATAAAACAATGCCATTGCATTTAATGATCTAGCATATTCAGGATGTTGATTACCAAAATTTTGTCTAGATAACTCCATTGCTTCTTTAAAATGTGGTTCAGCTATTGGGTACTCTCCCATAGCTTGTTCCAACCTGCCAAAGTTTAAAATATTAGCAGCATAAGAAGGAGACTTCTTCCCATGCTTCTCTTCAATAATACTTTTCGATTTTTCCAGAATAAGCCTGGCATTTTCATATTCACCCAATTCAATATATATCGTTGAAAGGTTTTCCAGAGTACCTAAGTAAGTACTACTAGCTAAATTCCCTATAGATTCACTTACCTTAAGTGACTCCTGTAGAAGATTTCGAGCCTGAAAATGCTCACCCTTTATCTCTTTTAAAGCAGCCTGATTATTTAGTATCAATGCATAAAATTTACTGTTCCCATGTTCTAAATTTTTAGACTTTTCAACCGTGGTTGTGAATAATTCATCTGCTTCATTATACCTACCCAACTCTTTATAAAGTACTGCCAAACCATTGGCACATTGAAGTGATAATAGTGAACCACTATTTACTTTAGAAGTTATTTCATATGCACGTTTATAGTGCTCTTCCGATTTATCATAATTATGGAGTTGTCGCTCAACAAGTGCTTGCTTTCTTAAAGTTGAAGCATAACGTTCATGTTCATCACCATAAATTGACACAATGATTTTATTCGATTTTAATAAGTACTCATTTGCATCATTCAATCGATCCGTTGTTGAGTATAGAATAGCTAAGTTTTCCAACACTTCTGCATACTCATATGAGTTATCATTTCCTATAGCCTCCATGGCCTGCTTATACAATTCTTCTGCTTTCTTATTATCTCCTCGCTGTTGACTTAAAGCAGCCAGGTTATTTAATGAGGATATATCCTGTCCCGATTGATTTAATTCACCTTTACCAATACTACTCAATAGCAATTCTGCTTCTTGAGCTTTACCTAATTCCTGAAGGTTTACTGCCCTATTATTTACTAGATTGGTGTATTCATTTGAAGTAGTATTTCCAGATAACTCATATTTTTTAGTAGCCAATACAAATAATGATTCAGCTTCTGATTTATTAACTTTACGATATGCATTGGCCATGCTAGAAATTACATTTAAATATTCTTCGGAATCTTCATAGCCAGAATCTTCATAAATTGTTTTCACCCTGCTTAAATAAGCAATCGCACCTTCGTTATTACCCGATTCCATAAGTAAATTTCCATAGTAATAACATGCTTCCAAATAATCCATTGTTATCTCCTCAGGATTTCCATAAGCATCAAAAGCTTCCTTAAAAAGTTGTTCTGATACTAAATTATTCCCTTGAATAAACTGTACCGTTGCCAATTTCCACTGGCAGTTAATCATCTCCTCATTTCCTAAAGAATAGTATAGTTTATATATATCTAATGTCTTTTCTAAATTCTCGAATGCCTTATCATAATTTCCCTCTTGCTGGTACAACAAACCTAAATTGTATAACGCTCCTGCATAAGTTATGTCCTTAGGCGAAGCCATTTGTTCTAATACTGATATTTCCTTTTCAGCATAATCAATCCCTTCTTCGAAATGTGAAAGTTCAAAAGATATGGTTGAAAGCAGCCTAAGAATACTACGATAATTCGATCCTATCTCACCACTTTGCTGCATATACGTTTCTAGACATTTTTTGCCAATAGAAGACGCACTTTCTAATTCATTTGCATTATATGCTTCCTGAGCTTGGTTGTATTGATTTACCCAATCGTTTTGAGCTATAACTAATAAAGAAGTGCTAGTAATTAGTAAAAATATTAGAGCTATTTTTTTCATTTAAAAGCATTGTGATTATATGTAAACTTTAAAATAAGTAAAATCTAGCATACCACAATATTTAAGTAGAACATCATGTGAAAAATACCTAAAAATAGGTAGTAAAAATCATATTCTTCTATCTTAAATACTAATCTATCAAAATACACATTTCTTCATCGACTTGAGTCCTAGATATAAAATTATAGATATTTCATTATCATCTGTAATTTCATATAAAACACTCTTTATGTTAAGTGCTCTGTATAGGGTTTATAGATTTTTCGCTTATCACCACTATTTATGCTTTAACTTTCTTTCGAAAAAATCAAAACTAGCTTTATAAGCTTTTATCCAATTAGAATGTAGTAAAAAACCATGTACTTCATCTGGAAATACCAATTGTTCGAAATACACATTATTTCTTCTTAATGCCTCAACAATACTCACGGTCTCATTGAATGGCACATTTCTATCATCATCTCCATGTATTAATAATACTGGAGATTTCCAATCCTTTACATATGCAATAGGAGAAGAATTAAAAGCTAATTTAGCAGCCTCTTGGTTCTTAAGTGGGTCATAGTTAGATCTAAAATTTTTAATAACAAGATTCCAGTCATGAACACCATGAAGATCAACCCCAGCAGCAAAAAGATTGGATGCTTTAGCCAGCCCCATTGCAGTTAGAAATCCACCGTATGACCCTCCCCATAATCCAATACGACTTGCATCTACATCGGCACGATTTCTAAGATAAAGACCTGCTCCCTGAACATCCTGAAACTCACTTGCTCCTCTTGCTCCATAATTCAAAGCTTCCCTAAAAGCCATTCCATATCCTATACCACTTCGATAATTTACTGATAAAACAATATATCCTTGATTTGCCAAATACTGATTAAATGCATATGCATTATGATAATACCCTCTATGATGAAAACCAAGAAGCATTTGTCTGCGTGAACCACCATGAAAAAAGAGAACCGCAGGGTATTTTTTTCCTTTTTGCATTTTCGGTGGCAGAAAAAGTTGTCCGTGAATTTGCATTCCATCTGCTGCTGCAAAAATAACTTGTTCTGGTTTCACAAGATTATTCTCGAAAAAATCAGTAATATCTGATTTTGGAATAAGTGATTTAATATTTCCATTTTCAAGTATAGCTGGAAAAGCAGGGGTTTTAGATCCAGATGCAAGAATGAATAACTTATTGTTAGAAGCAGAAAGTTGAGGTGACCACTCTATGCCTTCACCATGACTTATTTGCTCCGTTTTACCATTCAGAAGATTAGTTTTCCAAATATGCTGTCGATCAATATCTCCCTGGTTGGAAGAATATAAAATCGATTTTTTATCCTTAGATATGCTAACAAACTGAACCTCTGATTTTCCTGATGAAAGTAGTTTTATTGATGACCCATCTGATTTTATTGAGTATAGATTTGTCCATCCATCACCTTCCCAAGGAAAAACTATTAAATCATTTTTTGTCCAAAACAATTGATTTGCAGCTGAAATATTTCGAAAAGCACTTCCTACTCCTTGAGAAGCTTTCCAAATTTCAGTAGAAGTCCCATTTTCGACATTACCTATATGGATGCTCCAAGGTAATGCACTTCTCTTAGGCATAAATGGTAAATTTTGTGATTCAGTAGGAATTCTAATAAACCCTATTCTCCTGCTATCAGCTGACCAAACAGGATTGCGATCATTATCTACACTAGGAGCAATGTAGGTAATACCCTTAGTTGTCAGATCATATATGCCGATAAAAGAATGATCAGACCTATTACTCACAAATCCCAATTTAGAGTCATCAGGAGACCATGTTAACGAACTAACACGACCTCTAATTGAAAAAAATAATTCTGGCTTATTTTCGGATAATAATTCAACCTTCCAGACTTGTTTCTTGTTAATAAAAGCTAACACATTACCATTGTGCGAAATAGAAGGTGATGACCCTTCTGAAATTAATTTCAAAGAATCATTTTTAAGATTTACTTTCCAAATTTCTCTTTTTGCTTTATTAGGAGAACTCAAAGGATTTGGTATTTCTCCAGAGCGATTTGGAGCTCCACCTCTAACAAAAAATATATTGTTATTATCAGGACTAAAAATTAAGTTACTTATAGTTTGTCCATCATCATTGGCAAACTTAGTTATTCTCCTTGCTGGATTACCTCCATCCGAAATATAAATATTTCTAACACCATTTTTGTTTTGAACCCAAGCAGCCAAATCTCCATTAGATGATGTTATTAGAGCTGTAGGGAAATCTGAGCTCATCACTTTATCGATTGTAAAATTTGTTTGAGCAAAAATTTGAGCTGAAAATACATATCCTACTAATAGTTGTAATAGTAAAATTTTAAATGTTGTATAAGTTTTCGTGTACATAATAATAATGATTAATAGTTAATCTCTCATGTAGCATACACCCACTAGCAATGCCAAATTTATAGTTAACATATTTGTTGTTTTATTATTGATGAAACTAACACTTTTTAGGTTACGAGCCAAGTTTCACTGAAATCACCTAATACAGTGATGGTATGATTTTTAAACCATGAATTACTATTCATAGTAAACCAAAAAATGTTATCTAAAACTCTATCTAATATTGCAAAAGAACTTCAATCTCTTTCTTTACCTTATCTGCATTAGGTAACATTTGTTTTTCCAGATCAATATTTAACGGAATAGCAGGAAGATTAACTGCTCCAAAAGCTTTAACTGGTGCATCTAATTTTTCAAAACAGTGTTGCGAAATTCTACCAGCTAAAGATTCTGCAAATGAGTTCATAAGAGGTTCTTCAGTAAGTACTAACGCTTTTCCATGTTTCTCTACGGCTTCTTTTACAGCATCCCAATCTAATGGATTTAATGTTCTCAAATCTAATATTTCAATAGCATCACTGATTTTTTTTGAAGCAGATTTTGCCCAATATATGCCCATACCATAGGTAATCACCACTGCAGATTCTCCATTACTGATTTTTCCCTCGCTAGCATGTTGTACTATGTTCGCCTTGCCAAGTGGTATAACATACTCATCATCAGGCTCAATTGTTTTTGCATCGTTAGTGCCTGGTACTTTAGACCAATATAGTCCTTTATGCTCCAACATAACTACAGGATTAGGATCATGAAATGCCGCTTTCATCAAGCCTTTCATATCCGCAGAATTTGAAGGATAAACTACTTTAATTCCACGTATATTAAGTAAAGTAGATTCTACACTCCCTGAATGATATGGCCCTCCTCCTCCATAAGCACCAATAGGTACACGAATAAGCGACTGAATTGGAAACTGACCTTTAGACAGATAACAACTCTTAGACAGCTCTTCTACCAATTGATTCATACCTGGCCATAAATAATCCGCAAATTGAATTTCAACAATAGCCTTGACTCCTACAGCAGACATCCCAGCTGTAGAACCTATTATATACGCCTCTTGAATTGGTGTGTTAAATACACGAGTATCACCATATTTTTGAGCCAATGTAGCTGCTTCTCTAAATACTCCGCCCAAAGCACCTCCAACATCTTGCCCATAAAAAAGTGCTTCGGAATTGTTTTTAAGAATTTCATCCACAGCATGCAAAGCAGCATCTACCATCATTACTTTTTCTTTCCCTTTTGGAGAACGGTTACCCTTTTCTTCAGTGATAGATGTAGGAGCAAATTCATGGGTATCAAACTCCTCCAATACAGGATCAAGTGCATTTAGTGCTTTTTCATAATTTTTTTGGACAAATACTTTTGCTTCTTTTTTTATTTTTGTTAACGTTTTTTTATCATAACCCTTCTCAAACAAATAATCTTCAATTATAGCTATTGGATCATTTAGTGAATGAAGTACCAAATCCTCATCTCCTCTATACCATTCTTTTCTAACTCCCGAAGTATGATGCCCTAATAAAGGACATTTTGCATGCACTAAAATAGGAGCTCTGTTTTTACGTACATACTCAAATGCACTTTGAAGCCCATCATATGAAGATACAAAATTAGCTCCATCCACCCTTATTCTGGCTAACCCTTTAAATCCACCAGCAAACTCATATGCATCCATAGCTCTCATTTCTTTGCCAGTAGCAGAAATGCCCCAATCGTTATCCTGAACTAAGTAAATAATTGGCATCTGATGTAGTACGGCCATCTGAAAGGCCTCACTCACTTCTCCTTCTGTAACTGCTCCATCACCAATGCTACAAAGTACTACTGGTTTATCACGTCCATTCATTAAACCTTGCTGCTCCAAATAATGAATAGCATGTGCCATACCAGTAGCAGGAATAGCCTGCATACCAGTAGCTGAGCTTTGATGAGGAATAATTGGAAAACCCTTACGCTTTAATGATGGGTGATTATAATAGGTTCTTCCTCCAGAAAATGGATCATCTCGCTTAGCCATGAGCTGCATCATTAGCTCATACGGTTCTATTCCTAAACCTAATAACATGGACTCATCACGATAATACAGCGCGGCATAATCATGAGGTTTCAAGTGAAACGATGCTGCTAGTTGTATTGCTTCATGACCACGTGAAGTACTATGAACATATTTACTGCATATTTCTTTATTTTCATCATACGTTAATGCCATGTTTTTAGCAACTTGCATTAAACGATATGCTTTTAAGTAAATATCGTTTTCCTCTTTTACTTTCTTTTTTGATGTAGCCTTTTTAATAACAGTCATCTAGCAGTTCCTATTTTTCATATGCGAATTTAATGATTTTAACACAAAAGGATAGTCATCAGTTTAAATTACATTAAACTGTATGAATATAATTTTTAGCTTTGCTTTCATTAAATATAAAACGAATGAAAAATCAAATTACAGATTGGTTTAAAGGGCTTCAAGACACGATTTGTAAAGCTTTAGAAAAAGAGGATGAAAATGGCCAATTTCATGAAGATAAATGGGAACGGCCTGGTGGTGGTGGTGGAAGAACTCGTATAATATACGAAGGCAATGTTATTGAAAAAGGTGGTGTTAATTTCTCAGCAGTAGAAGGAAAAACACCTCAGGTAATACTTAATGCCCTTAACTTAGATCAAGCTGATTTTTTTGCCACAGGTGTATCCATTGTTATACACCCCAATAGCCCTATGGTACCCATTATTCACATGAATGTGCGTTATTTTGAAATGAGTAATGGTACTTGGTGGTTTGGAGGAGGGATTGACCTTACTCCACATTATGTAAATGAAGAAGATGCAAAGTTTTTTCACAACTCTTTAAAACAAGTTTGTGATAAACATCACCCTTCATACTACCCCAAGTTTAAACAATGGGCAGATGACTATTTTTATATTAAACACAGAAAAGAAACCCGTGGTGTTGGAGGAATCTTTTTTGATCGTTTATCTGAAAAAGAAGAACTGAGTAAAGAAGCAATATTCGAATTTGTGAAAGATGTAGGTAATGAATTTGCTCCAATTTACACTCACTTGATGAATAAAAATAAAAGATTACCCTTTAACGAAACACAAAAACAATGGCAGCTATTGCGTAGAGGAAGGTATGTTGAGTTTAATTTGGTTTATGACAAAGGAACCAAGTTTGGATTAGATACCGATGGAAGAACCGAATCTATACTTATGAGTTTGCCCTCACAAGCTAACTGGACGTACAACCATCAAGTAGAAAAAAATAGTGCCGAAGAAAAAACACTTTCTTTATTAACAAAAGGTGTTAATTGGGCAGATATATGATTTGCAAAAGTTATAAGTAAACCACAAAAAAATGATAGATGCACTAATAGAGTTTGACCAAGATTTATTCCTCTTTCTTAATGAACTTAATGCCACTTGGCTAGATCCTATCATGTTTTGGATTTCAGGAAAGAAAGAATGGATACCCTTTTATCTTCTCATTATAGGTTTTATTATTTATCGTTATAAGTGGAAAAGTATTTTAGTACTTTCCTGTATAGCTATTTCAATTGCTTTGGCAGATCAAATTACTTCTGGTTTTATGAAACCATTTTTTGAACGATTAAGACCTTCGCACGAACCAATTTTGGAAGGACTTATTCACCATGTAAATAATTACAAAGGGGGTAAATATGGATTTGCATCCTCTCATGCAGCCAATTCATTTAGTATGGCCATGTTTGTGTGGTTGTTATTCCGTAAAGAACACAGATGGATAATATGGATATTTGCTTGGGCATTAGTTGTTTCTTATAGTCGTATTTATTTGGGCGTGCACTATCCAGGAGACATTTTAGTAGGCGGAGCAATAGGTGCCTTGTCTGGCCTGTTTAGCTATAAATTATTTATTTGGGCAGAACAGCAATGGTTCAAAACCACTTCATAAAATACTCCTAAAGAATAACATCTTGCACAGCCTTATACAATGAAATTGACGTAAAATCGGCTATAGTTTCTGGCTCTTTATCATCGATTAATACTGTTTTTATTCCTAATTTATTTGCAGGAATAATATCTCTTTCCTTATCCCCCACCATCCATGACTTATTTACATCGACATTAAATTTTGCAATTGCTTTTTCAAACATTAACGTATCGGGTTTTCGAGCAATAGAAGTTGTTATTGAAGGATGGTATGGACAATAATAAATTGCATCGAAAATTCCTCCACATTTTTTTTGTAAATATTCATGACAAGCTTCCATATCTTGTCTATCATAACGTCCTCTGCTAATTCCAGCCTGATTAGTAATTACAATTATGATGAATCCATTTTCTTTAATTTTTTTTACAGCTTCCACAACACCTTGAATCAATTCAAAATCTTCCTTTTTATAGGTATAATCGCCTCTTTCACGGTTTAACACTCCATCTCTATCTAAAAAAATACATTTGTTCATTTAAGCTAAAAGGTTGATATTTGTATAATTCGTTTTTTGTTAAAACAAAATAACGTTTTGCTATGTTTATTTAGGTGTGCAATGTAATTAATAAGTGTTAACAGGTGAATGATAGTCTTGTAATAATTCCTACATATAACGAAAAAGAAAATATCGAAGACGTAATTTCAGCTGTATTCAGTCTTGAAAAAGTTTTTGATATTTTGATAATTGATGATGGCTCACCTGATGGCACTGCTGGCATTGTGAAGAAAATTATTGAAACAGATACTTCCAAGCACGTACTACACATTATTGAAAGAACTGGTAAATTAGGATTAGGGACTGCATATATTGAAGGGTTTAAATTTGCACTTAAAAAAGGGTACGAATATGTGTTCGAAATGGATGCCGATTTCTCACACAACCCTAATGATCTACTAAAACTGTATGATACTTGTGCTAATCAAGGTAATGATATGGCTATTGGGTCACGATATGTTACAGGAGTAAATGTAGTTAATTGGCCAATGGGAAGAGTACTCATGAGCTACTTGGCAAGCATATATGTACGAATTATTACAGGCATGGACATTAGAGATACTACAGCAGGTTTTGTGTGTCTATCTCGAAAAGTATTACAAACTATTGATTTGAATAGTATAAAATTTATTGGTTATGCCTTTCAAATTGAAATGAAATTTACTGCATATAAGTTTGGCTTTAAAATAGTAGAAGTTCCTATTATTTTTACCGACAGAACGAGGGGTGAATCTAAAATGTCGAAAGGAATTTTTAAGGAAGCAGTTTTAGGAGTAATGAAAATGAAAATCAGAAGTTGGTTTCATAAATATATTATTGCGTAACTTCAACTTTTAACCATTTCTTGTACTAATGGTAATGTAAAATGAAATCTACTTCCTTCTCCCTCCTTACTTTCAACCCCAATTTCTCCTCCATTTATTTTCACAAAGTCTTTACACAACACTAATCCTAAACCTGTTCCCTTTTCATCAATAGTGCCACTTGAAGTTTGATACTTTAAATCAAATATCTGATTAATAACATCAGATGGAATTCCTATTCCATTGTCCTTTATTTGAACTTTAATATTATCATTTTCTAATATTGCTACTAAACAAATTTTTCCATTTATTGGCGTAAATTTAATAGCATTCATGAGTAAATTCCTTATCACCAAATTCACCATATCTCTATCAGCTTTGCATCGTATAGGAACTATCAAGTTATTTATCAAAGTAATATTTTTCTGACCAGCCCTAAACCTCAAAAGATCAATGTTTTGCTGTATCAATTCTTTAATGTCAATTTCAGAAAAATTTGCAGTGATACTATTCATTTGTCCATCAGCCCATAACATTAAATTATCGAGAAAAGTAGAAACATTTGAAATATTAAAACTCAAATCAATTACTAACGCATTCAATTCCTTTTCCGTTAACCCTTTAGTTTTTAATAAATTCAACATTCCAAGAACTGATTTCACAGGTCCTCGAACATCATGAGAAATAATAGTAAATAATTTGTTTTTAACAGAATTAACTTCTTCTAATTCATCAAGTTGTAAATTTAATTCTAAATTTTGCTCTTCTACATTTATTTTTTGCTTACTCAACTTTTCTTTAGCGGATAGTATTTCTTTATTCTTTTTTTCTAAGTAGACACACCTCTGCCTTACCTCTTTATATTTAAAAAAAAGAATGATAAGTGCAGCTAGAATTAGTGAAAATATTATCAAAAAATAAAACATAATAAACAACTACAGTTGCAAAAAATCAAGGTTAAAAAATGGTGTTCAATTATATAACGCAACCGTTGTCAAAAAAATATTTTCTTGTTAAAATAATCTTACACAAGATATTCAAATTTATTACACATATTTTGGATGAATACTACTAAAATATTACTCATAACGAGTTTTTGTCAAAAAAATTCGGATTACTCAAAAAAGACCTTTTAGTGTAATACTATGGGTGTTATTTATAATATTATACCTCATATTAGGTATATGTAATTAGAAATTTTTATATTAAAAAAACTTTATGAATACGATTTCTCTTACATTTATATTCGTTTTATCAACTTTCATTACATGTTATTCACAAGTAAAAAATGTTGTTAATATCCATTTTTCAGAAAATGAACAAGAAATTCTCGATGTAGTGCTAACACTATTCGATGGAATGAGAGAAGGTGATAGTGCTAAAGTTCATTCGGTGTTTAGGCCAGAAGCAGACCTATACACTTCATACATCAATAATGAAGGAAATCCGATATTATCGAATAACAAACTTCAAAAATTTCTTGATGCTGTAGGCACTCCTCATGGTAAAATATGGGATGAACCTATTTGGGATACTAAAATCAATATTGACAACAATTTAGCTAGCTTGTGGACAAAATATGCTTTCTATCTAGGCAAAGAATTTAGTCATTGTGGTGTAGATGCGTTTATACTTAATAGAGATGAAAATGGATGGAAAATTTTTCATTTAACAGATACTCGTCAAAAACAAGGGTGTAAAGTGATTGATGAAATTAAAAAAGGTCGTGATTTATAACTACAACTAATATAGCTATGCAACTTAAAAAACATTTTATTATTCTAATCATCATCACATTACCTTTTATCTCCCTAGCACAATCCGATATAGGCCTTACTACAATAGTTTTGGTACGACACGCTGAAAAAGTTAAAAATGATTCTCCAGATCCCGAGCTATCTTCAGCAGGAATTGAAAGAGCACTTCGGCTAAAGCAGTTATTCATAAATGCTGATATCAGTGCTATATATTCAACAAACTATAAACGAACAAAAAATACTGTTCTACTCCTTGCAGAAGCACTTGACTTAAAGGTTGAAATGTATGACCCAAGAGATAACAAAATAACTAAACAGCTTCTCAATAATCATGAAGGCGAAACAATACTTGTAAGTGGGCACTCGAATACTACCCCACAATTGGTAAACACATTAATAAATCAAGAAAAATATAAATCGTTAGATGAAAATGAATATGGGAAAATATTTATTGTAACCATTTCTAACCAAGAGGAAACAAAAGTAGTAGAATTAAGCTATTAGACGGTATCTTTTTATAGCGCTTTTTTCTACATTTGTGCCTTAATTCAAAAGCTTTGAAATACTTCGCACAATGATCCATTTCTTCAGAGGAAACAGCCATAAATTTTACGTTCTTGAAATCAACACTACACTATCCAATTTAGTCACTGAAAAACTAATCTGGTTGTTGGGCAATGCTGAACTTGTTACCACAGACAAAGTTTCTGGTTATTATATTGGCCCTCGTAAAGAAATGATAACTCCTTGGAGTACCAATGCTGTTGAGATTACTCAAAACATGGGAATTGAAGGTGTAATACGTATAGAAGAATTTATTGAGGTTGAGTCAGAAAACACTCATCACGATCCCATGTTACAAGTAATGTATAATGGCATTGATCAATCTATATTCACAATAGACAAACAACCAGAACCAGTTTTATTTATTGATGATATAGCATCGTTTAATAAACAAGAAGGACTGGCACTTAGTAATGAGGAAGTTGATTACTTAAATGGTGTTAGTGAAAAACTTAGCAGAAATTTAACTGATAGTGAGGTTTTTGGTTTCTCTCAAGTCAACTCTGAACATTGTCGACACAAAATTTTTAATGGCGAATTCATAATTGACGGAAAGGTTCAAGAATCATCCTTATTTCATCTTATCAAAAAAACCTCGAAGGTAAATCCAAACCTTATTGTTTCAGCCTACAAAGACAATGTAGCTTTTATTGAAGGGCCAGTTATTGAGCAATTTGCACCAAAAACACAGCATACAGCCGACTACTTCCAAAGAAAAGATATTGAATCTGTTATTTCTTTAAAAGCTGAAACACACAATTTCCCTACAACTGTAGAGCCTTTCAATGGTGCAGCCACTGGTTCTGGTGGGGAAATAAGAGATCGACTTGCAGGAGGGAAAGGCAGTTTACCTTTGGCTGGCACTGCGGTTTACATGACCTCCTACTCAAGGCTCGAAAAACGTGATTGGGAAAAAGCTACTCCTGAAAGAGAATGGCTGTATCAGACACCTATGGATATTCTAATCAAAGCATCGGATGGTGCTAGTGATTTTGGAAATAAATTTGGTCAGCCACTTATTAACGGAAGTGTACTCACTTTTGAGCATCATGAAAATAATAAATCCTACGGCTTTGATAAAGTGATAATGATGGCAGGTGGTGTTGGTTTTGGAAAGAAAAGTGATGCACAAAAAGACAAACCATCCATAGGAGACAAAGTGGTGATTTTAGGAGGAGATAATTACAGAATTGGCATGGGTGGAGGAGCTGTGTCTTCAGTAGCTACTGGGGAATTTAAGAACAGCATCGAACTAAATGCAATCCAACGTTCCAATCCTGAGATGCAAAAAAGGGCAATGAATGCTATCCGAGCCATGCAGGAAAGTGATAGCAACCCTATCGTTTCCATTCACGATCATGGTGCTGGTGGACATTTAAACTGTCTATCTGAATTATTGGAAGAAACAGGTGGCGTAATAGATGTAAATAAGCTTCCTGTAGGCGACCCTACCCTATCAGATAAAGAAATTGTAGGCAATGAATCTCAGGAGCGAATGGGATTGATTATAAAAGAAAAAGATATTACCACCTTAGAAAAAGTTGCTGAAAGAGAACGCTCTCCTATGTATAATGTTGGCGAATCAACAGGAGATATGCGTTTCGTTTTTAAAAATGAAAATTCTGGAACTAATCCTATTGATTGGGAATTGGCACATATGTTTGGCTCTTCCCCCATCACTAAACTATCTGATACATCATCATCAAGTCAGTTTTCTAAATTAGAGTATACTACTGAAAAAATTCAAGAGTACTTAGAAGCAGTATTGCAACTGGAAGCTGTAGCATGTAAAGATTGGCTAACCAATAAAGTTGATCGGTCAGTAACAGGTAAAGTAGCAACCCAACAAACTTGTGGTGAAGTTCAGCTTCCTCTCAATAATTTGGGAGTTATGGCACTCGATTATCAAGGAAAAAAAGGTGTAGCCACAGCTATTGGTCATGCTCCTGTTTCAGCATTAGTTGATCCTATAGCAGGCTCTCAATTATCAATTGCCGAGTCATTAACTAACCTAATCTGGGCACCTTTATCTCATGGCTTAAAAGGTGTATCGCTAAGTGCCAATTGGATGTGGCCAGCAAAAAATGAAGGTGAAAATTACCGATTATATCAAGCAGTTAAAGCCATCAGTGATTTTGCATGTGATTTAGGAATCAATATCCCTACTGGTAAGGATTCTTTATCGATGACACAAAAATACCCTAATGGAGATGTTGTTTACTCTCCTGGCACCGTTATCATTTCAGCCGTTGCTGAAGTAAGCGACATCAATAAAACTATTTCTCCAGCCATTGTAAATACTGAAGGTTCAAGCATTATCTATATCGATTTTTCTAAAGATGACTTCCACTTGGGAGGAAGTAGTTTTGCTCAAATTTTAAATAAGGTTGGTACTGCAGCTCCTGCAATTAAAGATGCTAGCTATTTTGCCAATACATTTACTGCTGTACAAAAGCTTATTGAAAATGAACTTGTTTTATCTGGACATGACATTTCTGCGGGAGGATTAATTACTACCTTACTTGAAATGTGTTTCCCTACAAATAATATTGGATTAGATATTGATATTTCTGAATTAGGGGAAGATTTAGTGGCGTTGTTATTTAGCGAAAAATCGGGAATTATTATTCAAACTAATGCTACAGAAAAAGTAGAAGCAATATTGACCGAAACAGGAGTAAGCTATAAAAACATAGGTCAAACCAATAAAAACAGAACTTTAAAAATCACACATAATACCTCTACGCTTGATATCGACATCAATGAACTCCGAGACACTTGGTACAGAACCTCCTACTTACTTGATAACAAACAGTGTGAAAATGACTTAGCGAAGGAGCGATTTAATAATTATAAATCTCAA
>Ga0224506_10000421_pt1 | contig 37291 bp, 37 predicted proteins | sample SF_Jan12_sed_USG_2_FD_169108 | JGI IMG/M metagenome (GOLD analysis project Ga0224506, IMG submission 169108) | Sediment microbial communities from San Francisco Bay, California, United States - SF_Jan12_sed_USGS_8_1 | ecosystem: Environmental > Aquatic > Marine > Sediment | place: USA... | reverse complement strand
AACGTTTAAAAGAAACTATCTCAGCGGTCGTTAATCTAGATGATAGCTATTTAACCATTCAGGGGCCACCTGGTACGGGTAAAACCTATACGGCTAAACATATTATTGCCGAATTGGTAAAAAAAGGCATGCGAGTCGGTATTTCAAGCAATAGCCATAAAGCCATTAATAATTTGTTAGTGGGTGTTGCACAGCAGTGCAATGATGAGGATATAAACGTTGCGTGTTTTTGCACGCGGGATACAGGTGATGAGATAGAAGAAAACGGTATTGAAGTTATAGGAAACAGTGACTTGAATGACTGTGTACAAACGTCATGTGTTATCGGAACAACAGCGTGGGGTTTTTGCAGAGACGAGATTGAAGGTGAGCTTGATTATCTATTTATAGATGAAGCAGGGCAGGTATCGGTGGCTAACCTAATCGGTATGAGTCGATCTACTCGAAATATTGTGTTAATGGGTGATCAAATGCAATTAGGTCAGCCGTCACAGGGCACACACCCGGCAGATAGCGGTCTCTCCATACTCGATTACCTGTTACATGAGAGTCCAACCATTCCTGACAGCATGGGGGTGTTTTTAGACACTACTTATCGAATGCACTCTGCGGTCAACTATTTTATTAGTAACGCGATTTATGAAGGAAAATTAAACGCACACCTTGAAAATGACCAACAAAGCGTGGCGGTTCCTGAAAACTATTCAGGTCTGCTTGATAAAGAAGCCGGCATTGTTATTGTGCCCGTCGAGCATGAAGGTAATACGCAAGCCAGTGATGAAGAAGTCAGTGTGATCAAGGAGCTTGCGAGTCAATTAATTGGGCGGGTATTTACAGATAAGGAAGGCAACAAACGTCAAATAGCCTGGCCTGATATGTTGTTTGTAGCGCCATATAATCATCAGGTGAATAAACTGCGCATCGCGTTGGGAGATAAAGCCCAGGTAGGTAGTGTTGATAAATTTCAGGGCCAGGAAGCACCGGTCGTCTTTCTGAGTATGTGTACCAGTGATGCCAGTGAATCGTTACGTGGGATTGATTTCTTATTTGATAAGCACCGTATCAATGTGGCTGTATCAAGAGCGCAAGCACTGGCTATAGTAGTAGCCAACCCAAAATTACAAGAACAAAGTGTTAATAGTCTCAGTCAGCTTACTAAGGTAAATACATTTTGTCGGCTAATGACTCAATCAGATGACATCATTGAATAAAAGTTAGGTACTACAGTGATTCCGTTAATTTGAGTAAATAACAAGAGGTGATCTTAAGCTTTTTGTTAGTCCTCGGTTGGGACCAGGTATCGAATCCCTACCCAGTCACCAGCGATGGAATTAATCAATAAATACTGAAGGATATTTCACTTATTTCAGCGTTAGGTTTTCTTCAATTTTTAGTATGGAGCTTGTCATTTTAAAGCTAATGAGAATCCCTGTCGGGATGAATGATTTTCGTGTCATCTTCACACGTAAGAATGGTGCCCAGGGCCGGAATCGAACCGGCACGGTGTTTCCACCGAGGGATTTTAAGTCCCTTGCGTCTACCAATTTCGCCACCTGGGCAGGTGTCTTGCAACTTGCGTTGCCATTATACAGTTCAGACGAACCGTATGGGTAAAGATGGAGGCGGAACCCGGAGTCGAACCGAGGTAGATGGATTTGCAATCCACTGCATAGCCACTTTGCTATTCCGCCTAAAGATCTTTTTATAAAAAAAACCCCGGTTAGATCACTGACCGGGGTTTTCATAAATAATGGAGCGGGAAAAGAGGTTCGAACTCTCGACCCCAACCTTGGCAAGGTTGTGCTCTACCACTGAGCTATTCCCGCAACAGAGGGCGCTATTATATAGAGCCACTGATTTCTGTCAACACCTAATTCGATGTTTTTTAAGTATTTTTCATAACTTTCCATGCGGCCTTCAAATAGATAAACATGGAGACGATTGTCAATACCGCAGAGACAATTAATAGCACTTCACCGATCATAAATATGGGTAATGTGAACAGGTTGTCCTGGTAAAGCAGCAGGGTGATTGAGCCCATTTGGGCAAAGGTTTTGACTTTTCCGAGCATGGATACGGCTACGTTTGCTCGTTGTCCTAGTTCGGCCATCCATTCTCGTAATGCTGAAATGGTAATTTCACGGCCAATGATGACAATGGCTGAGATAACAATGAGTAGATTCTGTCCCTGTGCAAATACCAGCAGGATGAGGGCAGTGGATACCATTAGTTTATCGGCAACGGGATCTAAAAAAGCACCAAATGATGAAGACTGGCTGAGTTTTCTAGCCAGGTAGCCGTCAAACCAGTCGGTAATGGCGGCTAGTGCGAATATGGCGGCACTGGCCATGTTTGACCAGTGATTGTCGAATAGATAGACCACCACCAGGATGGGTATCATAAAGATTCTGCTGAGCGTTAAGCTATTGGGAATGTTCCACATTATATAAGGGCCTCGTAATCAGCGCGTATTATACAAATATTTGGCCGATTTAGTCATTAATTGACCGGCTGCTTGTTGTTTTTGAAAGGTTAATTTTGTTTCTACTATGATAATATTGCGTTTTTATTTTTTGAGTTAGTTAAATGGCCTTATTATTACAACTGGTTGATCGTGTGGTGAGCTCTAAGCTGGAGCTGGATATTGATATTTTGACGGTTGGAAGAAATCAGGACAATGACCTGGTGATTGATGATATCGCGGTTAGCGGCTTACACGCACAGTTTGAGCGGGAAGAAGACCCTTATTATGAAGGGCATTATCGCTACTATTTACATGATTTAGGCAGTACCAATGGCTCGTTTGTGAATGGTAGCCGCGTTGTAGCGCGTAAAGAACTGACGAATAATGACATGGTTAAAATTGGCTGGAACGAGTTTAAGTTTATCGGTGATGATTATGATAAACACGAAGCCACTGCTCATATTTTGAACAATAGTTAAGCATTTACTATCCCATACTGGCTTTTTTGACGCCACTTTCCCTGCCGGGTTTCTACTTTTGTAACGTTTTTCGTAGCTTTTACGATAAACGTTACAAATATATATTTTATCTACTATATTTAGTTTTAATCTAAGCCGCAAAAGTATATTAAATGCCCAAGACATCTGTATTGATAGTCGATGATGAAGCGATCAACCGGTTACTGCTGAATGAATATATAGTGGATGCCGGTTATGATCCGGTTCACGCGGAATGTGGTACACAGGCACTTGAAAATTTATACAAGGAGCCGGATCGTTTCTCTGCAGTATTGCTGGACCGTATGATGCCTGATATGGATGGCCTGAGCGTTCTCAAAGAAATGAAGTCGAACACTGCATTACATGACATTCCTGTCATTATGCAAACCGCTAAAGCCATGAAGTCTGAAATTCAGGAAGGACTGGAATGTGGCTCGTATTATTATCTAACCAAGCCGTTTGACAGAAAAACCCTTTTAACTGTACTTAAAGCCGCTGTCGATCAGTTCCGCGCTCATGAGTTACTGATATCAGAATTAAATGACACAACCAACTCATTTTCTTTACTGCAGTCCGGTATGTTTGAGTGTACGACGCTGGAAGAAGCCAGAAACCTTTCCAAATTACTCGCCATTTGTTGCCCGGAACCCAATAAGACAGTAACCGGCTTGTCTGAGCTGATCATTAATGCCGTTGAACACGGTAATCTTGGTATTACTTATGACGAAAAAACGATTTTACTCAGAGATGATGTGTTGTATGAGGAAATTAATAAAAGATTATCTTTAGATGCATATAAGGATAAAAGAGTCACTATAGAGTATCAGCGATCAGATTCCAATATAAGCTTTTTAATTACTGATATGGGAATGGGCTTTGATTACAAAAACTTCATGGAAAAAGATTTAAGTGACATTCTTGACTCACATGGCCGCGGTATTGCGATGGCAAAATTATTAAGCTTTTCAAATATCGAGTATTTTGGTTGTGGTAATCAGGTGAAAGCGACCATAAATATTTAGCCTGAACGTTAGCATTATTACAGCTACGAGCGCTTTCTATATGATCAGATCAATAGAACCATCGGAACTGCCGTCACCGCCACAAGCGTCGTTGAGTGTCCTCAGAGCCTGCTCAGATGATTCTGCAGACTATGCAGAGATTACTAAATTTGTAACCAATGATCCTCAGTTAACAGCAGAAGTATTGAGGATGGTAAATTCTGCTTTTTATGCAATCACACATGAAATAAGTTCTATCAGTCAGGCTATCTCTGTTATTGGTGTCAAAAGTTTACGCAATCTGTGCCTGTGTTTATCGGTTAAAGAAGTTTTTTCTGGCAGTACCTTTGATAGCGATTTTCTAAATGAATTCTGGGCAGATAGTGTGTTCAGAGCCGTTGCCGCCAAATACATTGGCAATCTCTACAAAAAAGATCCTGATGAATGTTTTACCGCCGGCCTGTTACAGGATTTAGGACTTCTTGTTTTATTTTATCTGGAGCCGGATAAGCTTAGCAACTGGCAGCAGTTAAGACAAACTAGTCCGTCACTCAGATCTGATTTTGAAAAAACAGTCTTTGGTTATTCACATACAGAAGTATTTAATATCATAGGTGAGCAGTGGTCACTGCCTGAGTCAATAATTTCAGCTGTTAAAAATCATCATCAGTGTGAAAAATCCGCTATTGTTGATACTTATGCAATATTAAATGCGGCAGACTGGCTGGCCTATGTGATGGCATCTGATCAGCTCAAAATATCTCTGGATTTATGTAAATTACAGTTACAGAATAATATCAACTTTAGTGGCGAAGAAGTCGATACTTGTCTGACTAAAATATCACCTTCAATTCAAAAAGCCGCTAATGCACTTGGTATTTTGATCGACGATATGCCGGAATATAATGATCTTTTGAAAAAAAGTAATATCAAACTGGCGCAGGACAACCTTGAGATACAGGAGCTGAACTGGAGGCTGCAGGAAACGATAAAAGAAAGAGACCGGTTGTCACTGGAGCTGGACAATGAACTGGCGCTTGCTACTGAAGTACAGGAAAGTTTGTTACCTGATGCAACTGATTTGCCGGTACATGGTTTTAATATTCCGGCTAAACAGTTATCCGGTGACTTTTATGATTACCAGAAAGTTGCTGACGGCAGTATTATATTTTGTCTGGCTGATGTGTCCGGAAAAGGCGTAAATGCCTCTCTTTTGATGGTTAAGACCAGCAGCCTTTTTCACTGTCTTGGTAAATTTATCTTCGACCTTCAAAAGCTTGTCAGTGTGATTAATAATGAGCTTGTTGAAACCTCAATAAGAGGTATGTTTGTTACTTTTGTCTGCGGTAAATACTTTCCCAAAACAGGTAAGCTGACGATTATTAATGCCGGTCATCCGCCAGCGTTCATTATCAGCGACAGCGGCAGTATAAAGATTAATTCTTCAACGTTTCCACTCGGGATAATCCGCGATACTGAGTTCACATCAGAAAGCTTTTTATTAAAAAACTCGATGTTGTATGTTTTTAGTGACGGACTAAATGAAGCCGAAATAGACGGAAAAAAAGTTGAAATTGACGGTGTACTGAGGTACTTCAAAGAGATTTATTCACTGCCTGTGAGCGATCAGATAGATCATATTAGAAACGAATTCTCCACTGCTAGAGCCGTCATTAGCGATGACGTTACGGTACTTGTTGTCAATGGACACTGATTCATTAACAGCCTCATGCTGGCAATACAAATCAGATACAGCCTCGTTAAAAATTATTCGTGATAATTTACGGTTATTTTTATTGTCACGTAACAGCACAGATATCGATGTGGATAAAATAATTATTGCGGTGAATGAGGCATGTATGAACATTGTTCAGCATGCCAACAAAGGCCAGTACTGTGGTTTTATTAATGTCTCATGTAAGGTTGATGAGAATGTCCTTTCGATCATTATTTCTGATGATGCAAAGTTTTCCGATAGCCCGCAACTCATGCCAGTTAATAATGATTTACTCAAGCCTGGTGGTCGTGGCTTACATATCATAGAGGAAATAATGGACAGTATGATTTTTTCACATAAGGACGGTACTCGTGGGAATATTCTAACTTTAATGAAGTATCTGTGAGGTAGCGGTGAAATATACGATAACTAATACTGATGGCTTGAGTATTCTGGCACTGTCTGGTGAGATTGATTTGCATTATTCACCTGACCTGAGAAAGGCCATATTGGATATTTACAAAATGGACGTTTCACTGGAGGTTGACCTCAGTAATGTTCAGTATCTGGACAGCTCTGGCGTGGCTTGTTTTGTTGAAGCCTTTCAGATTTCAAAAAATAAAAATCTTGGGTTTGTAATGACTAATATCAGCCAGCCAGTTATGCAGGTAATAAAACTGGCAAGACTCGATTCGGTTTTTCCAATAAAGTGATAATGATATGTCAGCGTCTAAACTCATAACACTAATTGGTCATAAAGCTTTTGCCACTGTAACCGAGGCCGGTTATATCTTTATGCTGTGTTATGAAAGTATTTACTGGATATTGGCCGGTGCGTTTTTCAGGCAGCCTGTTCGCCTGCATCTGATTGCTTTTGAAGCAGTTAAGGTGGGTATACAGGCAATCCCGATTGTTATTATATTGTGTTTTTCCGTGGGAGTAATGCTGGCAATACAGGGCATAGAAACACTGAAAGTGTTTGGTGCAGAGTCGCAGGTGATATACGGCATTACATTTTCCATGACCAGGGAGTTTTCACCGTTAATTGTCGGCATCCTGATTGCGGGGCGTTCCGGCTCAGCCATTACCGCAAAGATTGGCAGTATGATGGGTTCACAGGAAGTTGATGCGCTGATTGTTATTGGTATTAATCCGGTTCGTTATCTGGTGTCACCTTTGTTGCTGGCCATGTTAGTTATGTTACCTTCTCTGACCTTTCTGGGAGATATAGCCGGCTTACTAGGCGGTGCTTTATATTCAACACTGACACTTGATATGACCTTTGATAATTATATTGCCCGAACATTTGATGTGTTACATAGCGCAGATCTTTTTCAGGGGCTTGCTAAAAGTGTCATATTTTCACTGCTCATCACTATAATCGGTGCCAGTAATGGTTTTCAGGTTCGTGGCGGGGCCGAGGGTGTTGGTGTGGCAACAACCCGCTCGGTGGTATTTGCTATAAGCAGTATTGTAATGGCAGATATGATCTTCACTTACTTTATCAACCGTTAATTTTTATGAATGACGTTATCAAAATCACTAACTTAACCACTCACTATGGCCCGACACGTATACTGAATAATATTGATTTAACGATCCGTCGTGGTGAAATAATGGTGATCATGGGTGGCAGTGGTTCTGGTAAAAGCACCTTACTGCGGCACATGCTTGCACTAAATCACCCGACATCCGGGATCATTGAAATTCTCGGCAGTAATATCTGGAAAATATCTGCTGTCGAATTAAATCTCTTGAGACAAAAAATGGGCGTGGCTTTTCAGGGTGGAGCATTATTTGGTTCTATGACCGTTGAAGAGAATATTGCTTTTCCGCTGCGGGAATTAACCAGGCTTGATGATGAAACTATTAAAATAATGACTAGAATAAAGTTAGAGATCGTTAATCTATCAGGTTATGGGCATTTGATGCCAGCAGAACTTTCCGGCGGAATGATAAAGCGGGCGGCCGTTGCGCGGGCAATTATCATGGACCCTAAAATTTTATTTTTTGATGAGCCATCTGCCGGGCTTGATCCGGTTGTTTCAGCGGAACTTGATGATCTGATTTTAAACCTCAGGGATGCTCTTAATATAACGATTGTTGTCGTTACCCATGAACTTGACAGTACTTATAAAATAGCAGACAGAGTCACCGTAGTAGACAGAGGTGATCTGCTGATGGTCGGAACTGTGGCTGAATTGAAATCATCTGATAATGAAAAGATTCAGAATTTAATCAACAGACAATCCCGAAAACAGGATATAAATGCCGATGAATATCTATCAAGACTCACCAAATAAACCATGAAAAGAGACAACATTAATTACACCCTGACTGGTGTATTTGTAGTATCGATTGGTTTTGCTTTACTGATTGTATTGTATTTTTTAACCGGCCGGGTATCTGATGCTGACAAATATTATACCGTGCTTGATGATGTTTCCGGTATTAACAACGGTACTGCGATTACCTACAAGGGTTATAAAGTAGGGCAGTTAACTGAGATGAGACCTGTTTTTAAGAATAATATCACCCGTTTTGAATTAACTCTGTCGGTTAAATCAGGCTGGGTTATCATGCAGGACAGTACTATTATGATTACCAAGACAGGCATGTTATCAGACTCACAACTTAATATAGATGAAGGTCACGGCAGTGCCGTGATAGCTGCCGGTGGCTATATCGAAAGCAAACCACCGAATGATGTGATGGCTGTTGTTAAATCTGTTTCTGAAAACATCAATAATATTTCCACGGGTTTACTGACACCGATGATTGAACAGCTCAAAGATGATATTTCAGTATTCAGTAAAAGCATGCGTGATGATCTGCCTGAACTGACTAAAAACCTGAATTTACTGGTGACTAAGTTACAGAAAAATTCTGATGTGATTGATAAAGTACTCAATGACAGTAATCAGTCCAAGGTTTCGAGTTTTATAAAAAATGCGGATTCAATGGCCAAAAATCTTCAGTTAATTTCACAGTCGATATATATACTGGTTGATAAAAACAAAAGTCAGGTCAGTGACTCTGTACAGAATGTCAATACAACGACCAGATTATTGAATGACAAGCTTGAGCTGATACTCAATCAGATTGAATTGAGCAGTCAGAATATCAATGATATTACCCGTCAGATTAAAAACAATCCGGCGGTCATTATCAGAAACCAGTCCCCGACAGATTCTGCAATCAGGTAATACAATGAAGCTATTTTATTTAATCTTTATGCTGTTACTGACTGGCTGCGGGTCAGTTAGCACACCCGACAGTCATTACTACCGGCTGACTGATATTAAAGAAGATGATGTCATCGTTAAAGCCGGTCTTGATGCCGGCATTGCGGTAGCGCAAGTTAAAGTTTCCGGCCTGTTGCAAAACAGAAATTTATTGTATGTTGAACAGGGTAAGCCGAATGAAATCATTCCGTTTCATTATCATTTATGGCATGAATCATTGCCGAAGTTGTTGACCCGTCATTTTATTGATTATTTAAAACTGGCAGGCGATAGTGACAATATCATTCACTATAAATACACGGCGGATCATAATTACCGGTTACAGTTATCTGTTAGTAAAATGGAAATACACTACCTGCCTGATGCATCTTCATTGCTGCTGAAAGTCAGTATACAAATGGTCGATAAAAAAGGAGTGATGCTGCTGAATAAGGACTATAGCAGTGTGAAGTCTTATAAGACCAGAGACATATATCAGCTAGTCACTCACTATAATGAAGTGCTGATTGATGTTTATTCACAGTTTATTAAAGATGTTAATTTATTGTAAGTTCTGCTCTGGCAGATCATAACTCGACGTGCAAATAGCCCAGCTCTATATAATCATTGACCTGTACAGGGCCGGCCGGACTGACGTTAATATATTCAGGAAAATCTTCGGCGGCTATATTAAACCAGCTGGCATACGTGCCGCAGACATGTATCGCTGTATCATCATCCTGAGATAATGATTTTATTTGCTGATGCAATTCCGGGTGTTTCAGGCTGTTTTTTGTGCTTAGTAGAAGCGACTCTTTTGCATGCGATACGATTGCCACAGGAAGTTTTTCAAAGCGGGCGCGCAATGCTTTAATATCGGCCTGTAACTCCGGCATGATTTTCTTTAAATAAAGTTTGTCACCACTGGTGATTTCAATAACGATACCTTCAGGTGCCGTTTTATGTTTAAGAATGCTTTGCAGTTCCTCAAAAGCATTGCACTGTGCGGATGTGATAAACAGTAATAAACTAAGGATAAATTTCATTTTCAAAACCCTGGTGGTTTGATCGTTAATAAAGACTTCATCTCAGCCGTAATAATACCGGTTTTCAGTGAGAAATCGCCTGATTTTTTATCATTAAAATAACTGATGAGGGTCTGCCTTATGACAGAAAAGGCGAGTTCCTGCCAGGGGATGTTATCTTTGTCAAACAGCTGCACGTCGAGTGATTCCACACCGGGTGAGTATTCAGGGCTTGCCAGCCGGGCACGGTAAATCATATACACATGACTGATATGCGGAATGTCGTAAAGCGAATATAGTTCAAGCCCGCTGACAGAGGCATTGGCTTCTTCCTGTGTTTCTCTGGCTGCACCTTCACTACAGGTTTCATTATTTTCCATAAAACCGGCAGGTAATGTCCATTTGCCTGCCTGCGGTTCGATTGCACGGCGACAGAGCAATATTTTATTGTCGTGTTCTATCAGGCAGCCGGTAATGATTTTAGGATTGAGGTAGTGTATGTTGTCGCACTCAGTACAGACATGACGAAGTCGCTCATCACCATCAGGGATCAGCTGCTGAGTTTTAGAGCCGCACACAGTGCAGTATTTAATGGTGTTGTGCATCATTATTCAATCGTTTCAAGGCTGGACCGAACGCAGTGGATGATACCGTACTCAATTTCTCCGTTAAGAAATTCGAATATCGGTTTTGTGCCTTCCTGGCCTCCCTCTGCACATAACTCTATCGCATTTTCGATATCTTTTATATCACTTGCTGTAATTTCATTAATATCTTCAAGCGCAATCACTTGCTGCTTTATCGCCGCTGATAAATGCGTGTAAATGGTAGACAGGCTAAGCTCACGTGTTTCGGCTACGGACTGTGCATTTTGCTGTTTTAGATAAAGTCCCAGAGTGCTGTTGATGGTTTCACTGAGATCATTTTTAAACCACGGGTGAATATCATGCTGCAAAATAATATCGAGAAACTGCTGACCAAATTTATCCAGTTTTTTCTCACCGACGCCGGCAATTTTACCCAGCTCTGACAGCATCAGCGGCCGCATTTTGGTCATCTCAATTAATGTTTTATCGTGAAAAATCACGTAAGGCGGCACTGATTCTGCCTGTGATAAGCTGTAGCGACAGGCACGTAATGCTTCAAACAGTTCCTGATCAATATCGCGCAGTGCAGACTTCTGTTTAGTCTCGGATTTATTGCTACTTTTCTTCGTTGGCTTGCGTAATTTAAGTTCTATTTCACCGCGCAATAATGGCCGGGCTTTATCTGTCAGCACAAGCGCACCGAACTGTTCAAAATTGATATTGATATAACCCATGGCAATTAACTGCCGGTAAATACCTTTCCATTCATTTGCGGATATATCTGTTCCGATGCCATAAGTTGTCAGTGTGTCATGTTTATTCTGGCTGATACGATCATTACTCTTACCCAGCAATATATCTGTCAGGTAGCCAATACCAAAGCGCTGACCGCTGCGATAAACACAGGAAAGTGCCTTTCTGGCCGCCTCCGTTGCATCCCAGGTCTCTGGTGGTGAAAGGCAGGTATCACAGTTACCACAGGCCTTATCGGTAACTTCACCAAAATAGTCCAGTAAGTGAAAACGCCGGCAACTGGTGGTCTCACACAGTGCCATTAATGAATCCAGTTTTGAATGCGAAATGCGCTGCTGCATTTCATTATCACTTTCCTGAATCATTTGTTTCAGCATCATCATATCTTTCAGGCCATAGGCCATCCAGGCATCAGCTGGCAGGCCGTCACGACCGGCACGGCCGGTTTCCTGATAATAAGCCTCAATGCTTTTCGGCAGATTTAGGTGAGCAACAAAACGTACATCCGGTTTATCGATGCCCATGCCAAAGGCAATGGTTGCGACGATAATCAGGCCTTCTTCTCTAAGAAAGCGCTTTTGATTGGTTTCACGTAGCTGCGGGGTTAAGCCGGCATGATAGGGTAGCGCATTGAAACCTTGCTCCACCAGCCAGGCAGCAGTTTCTTCGACCTTTTTTCTGGACAGGCAATAAATAATGCCGGCATCATTCTGGTGGCTGTTTTTTATGAATTTAAGAAGGTCAGTTTTACTGCTCTGATCGCTGATCTGGTAGTGAATATTGGGCCGGTCAAAACTGTTGATATAGGTCCTGGCATTATGCAGGTCTAACTGTTCGATTATTTCCTGACGGGTTCTCGAATCGGCTGTTGCCGTCAGCGCAATACGCGGAATGTCGGGAAATCGCTGATGCAGAATATTGAGCTGCTGATATTCTTTCCTGAAGTCATGCCCCCATTGTGACACGCAGTGAGCCTCATCAATGGCGAACAGTGCAATCTGAGACTGCGCTATTAGTGATAACATGCGGTTGCTCATTAAACGTTCAGGCGTGATATACAGCAGGTCTAATTCATTATTAAGTAGCTGTTGCTCAATTGCATTTTGAGCTTCAGCAGACTGGTTAGAATTAAGGTAGCCGGCTGATACTCCTAACTGGGTCAGTGCATCAACCTGATCCTGCATCAGAGCTATCAGTGGCGAGACCACGATGCCAACACCGGGTCTTAATATCGCCGGAATCTGGTAACAGAGGGATTTACCGCCGCCTGTTGGCATTAAAACCATGGCATCATTATTATTCAGAACATCCTGAATAATATCGGCCTGATGATGCCTGAACTCGTGGTAACCGAAGATTTTACTGAGAGCATGGTAGGCATTTTTCATGGGATAAGCTTATCTGGGGTGAGGTTGTTGTCTGTGACAACACAGAGTTTTACTAAAATATCGCCGGCCAGAGACAGGATGAAATTTTAATAGTGATTGCGCCGATTTTACCAGAAAATTATTGAATTAATGTGCCATAATTTATTTTTTGCACAAATACACTCATATTTATGAATAATATCTATATTGCTCGCCAGCCGATCTATGACAGTGCTATTGAGATAATAGGCTATGAATTGTTATACCGGGACAGTGAGTCTAATATGGCGGAATTTACAGATGGCAAAACGGCCTCCAGTGAAACCATTGTTAATTCATTCATACATATCGGTATAGATAATCTGGCTGGCACCTCTCTGGCTTTTGTCAATTTACCGACAGAGTTTATTCTGGATAATGCGCTGATTCCGATGTTTCATGAACAATCAGTACTGGAAATACTGGAAGAAGTTGAGCCAAGCCAAGAGGTTATCAGCGGTGTTAAAAGACTGAAGGAAAAGGGTTACAAGATTGCACTAGATGACTTTGTTTATTCTGAGAAAATTATTCCAATGCTGGAGCTGGCCGATTTTGTCAAGATTGATGTGCTGGATTATCAGCAGAAAGAGCTGGCTGAACTGATTAGTCTATTAAAGAAGCATCACAAAGTAAAATTGATTGCAGAAAAAGTCGAAACTAATGAGCTGTTTTTACAGTGTAAGACACTGGATTTCGACTACTATCAGGGTTACTTTTTTTGCTACCCGCAGATGGTTGTGCAAAAGAAGGTTTGCGCCAATAAAATGGTTGTGATGAGTCTGATCACAGAGATACTTAAACCGGAGACAGAAATACAAGGGCTTGAAGATGTCCTGTCCCGGGACGTGACACTCACCTACAAATTACTGCGCTATATAAACAGTGCTGCCTTTTCCCTGCGCAGAGAAATAGAGTCAATCAAAGATGCTATTGTACTGCTTGGGCTGGACAGTATAAAAAACTGGGCCAGTCTTATATTAATCAGCAAGCTCAATGATGATAAACCGGACCAGTTAATTACCACAGCCTTGCAACGCGCAAAGATGGTCGAATTAATCGCCCGTAACACGACGCCTGAACTTGAGAAACAGGCCTTTATCTGCGGTTTATTTTCGGTGCTGGATGCTTTAATGGATAAACCCATGATCGACTTACTCGACACAGTTATTTTATCCACACCGATCAAACTGGCTTTACTGGATTATGAAGGTGAGCTTGGCGAATTACTTAAAAACTGTATTTTATATGAGCGAGCCGAGTTTGATAAACTCGATGATAGTTGTATAAAAACAAAACGACTGAATGAATCCTATCTTACTGCGGTAAAGTGGGCAGACACAACAATAAGAGAATTAAAAAATTAATGTTTAAATTACACCCGCAACTACAACAAGATTGTATTGAACTCGGTCAGTTTGAGTTATGCAGTCTTTTATTAATGAATGATTCTAGCTACCCGTGGTTTATTCTGGTACCAGAGCGCACCGATATCAGCGAGATCTATGAGCTTTCTGATGATGATCAGTTGCTGTTAATGCAAGAATCTAATTTTCTCTCGCTGATTCTGAAAAATTATTTCTATGCCGATAAAATTAATATTGCAGCATTAGGTAATGTTGTGCCGCAGTTACATGTCCATCACATTGCCCGCTATCATGAAGATCGTTCATGGCCGGCACCGGTATGGGGCAGGCATGAGGCAATTAAATACACTGAAGATGAGTTAAATAAAATTTTCGATGTGGTTAATAAAGCGATGACAGAGAGTGCTACAGCAGCACCCTGATTCAGCTAAAGCCAAATACTTCCCGGGCATTATCGGTTGTCTGCATTGCAAGCTCTTGCAAACTCATGGATTTAATATCGGCCAGGGCTTTCAAAGCATCGATAATAAAGTCCGGCTGATTACGACTACCCTGATGCGAAAAGCCTGACATATCCGGTGCATCGGTTTCAAGCAGGATTGATTCCAGTGGAAGCTGCCTTGCCAGCTCATGTATTTTTCTGGCATTAGGGTAGGTCATTGTACCGCCAAAGCCCAGTTTAAAACCCAGATCGATATAGCGCTTAGCCTGATCTAAGCTGCCATTAAATGCATGGCATGAGCCGCCGGTGATTTTTTTTGATTTCAATAATGCTAACACATCATCGTGTGCTTTACGCACATGCAAAATGACCGGAAGCCGGTGTTGTTCAGCCAGCAGTAACTGATCGTTGAATACATCTTTCTGTTTTTCTCTGTCCGGGTTCTCAATAAAAAAATCAAGACCGATCTCACCCACTGCAATCGGCTTATGTTGATTAATATATTGCTCAAGTGAGCTGATATCTGAGGGCTTATGCTGACGGATAAAAACAGGGTGTAAGCCCAGGGCATGGGAAAGGCAGCTGTACTGGCGGGTAATGTTTAACAGATTGTCCCAGCTATTCGCAGCTATCGCCGGTACCACTAGCCGGTTAATACCGAGTGAAAGACAGTTTTTTATAATACTGTCCCTGTCAGCATCAAAAACGGCCAAGTCGATATGGCAGTGAGTATCTGTAATATTCATCTTTTGATTCTTACATTTATTGTTAGAAAAGGAAATATTTATAGCTGATTGTAAGCTGCGTCATCTGCTCGACATAGCTGCTCACTATTATAGAAAACAGGCTATTATCGCCAGAAAAGGGTGCAGCAAGTTTTATATCTAGCCCTGGGTGTTATTCAGTGCCAGAGGCTTGGGGACTTTCCATTCTGTTTTTCTTAAAAATGAGGCTACCGACACGATAAGTGTTTTTTTATTCACTTTAATTACTCTGCCATTGTATGTTTTATTTTTATGAGAGAAACAGATTTCATCATTAATACTGAACTGCTTTTCAATGACCAGTGGTTTTTCTGATTTTAGAGTTTCAAACTCAAGTGCTACTGATAGGTTATCACACTGTTCTAGCAATTGATCTTTAATGTTTTGAGCGACACCTGTCTGGTGAAGGTGGTTTAAGATGTGATAGAATTTTTTATTGTGTACGCTGCCTTTGATATGCCATTTATTATATTGCTGCAACAGATGTGAAAACTCGTGGCAAATAGTATGAGCCAGTACACTGGCAATTGATGTATCACCACTAAAATAATTGTATCTGCTTATTTCACGCCAGGTCAGCCAGTTTACTATTTTATTTTCATCGAGCTTGCTTTGTATCATTTTTTTACCGTAAGTAATGCTATAGGTATTGTTGCGTACATCATGTTTACAGTAAGTGGCATGACCACTACCCATCCGGCTGCTAAAGTTTATATCGTCGAGTGATCTGTTATTAAAATTAACTGCCGGATCGATGACCAGCTGGTCAGTTATTTCACACAAAACAGTGGCGATTTTAGAGTATTTATCTGACATATTGACTGATATTAAATCCTCTGACGGATATTTTATATGAGGCCAGTTTATTGGCAGAATGCAGTGTCTTGCTTAATGAATTATTTGCCAGCAAGGCATCAATCACGGCTGCATTAAAGCTGTCGCCGGCACCCAGTGTGTCTTTTATATTCGGCTGTTCAATCGCCGGCGAGAAAATAATGTCAGAGTTACTGGAAACAGCATAAGCACCTTTTTCTCCCCATGACAGAAGAATGGTTTTCTGCGGATATGACTTATTCATGCCGGCTAAAAACAATTCAGGATCAGCAGCAGGGGAAGCCTGACAATAGGCTTTTGAGAAAATAAGCGTGTCTGCATAAGGATACAGGCTTTCAACACCGGGCCGGTGTTTTTCAAATTCGACAGAGCAGGGAATAGCAGCGTGTGTGGATTTAAGCCATTTTAACATGTCACAGGTTTGCTCGATATTCCGGCCCTCAAAGTGAACCCAGTCAAACTCATGTAACGGTATGATTTTAAAGTCCTGAAAAGAAAATTCAGCCAGATCGCGGTGGTGAACAATCGAGCGGGAGCCATTGCTTTGATTTAACAAAATGTATGAGGTCGGCACTTTACCGCCGGAGTGTTTTTTAACATAGCGAGTATCTATTGAATAATGATTGAGTTCTTTGACAATGATATCGGCATCAGGTTCAGCTGCTAATGTGCCGCCCCAGTAACATTGGTGATCTAACTGGCTTAAAACGGTCAGCGTGTTGGTGACATTACCTCCACGGCAAATGGTTTGCTTAAGAGCGCGAATCTCACTGTCCTCGGCGGGGTAGTCAGAAACATGATTGATAATATCCAGCGTTGCGATACCAATGCCGAGAATTTTTGCCATGTTATTATTAGCAGCTGTATTGAATAAGTGTGATGATTATAACAATGCTATTGCGCTTTAACATCCCTTTGTTTAGAGTGTTTTAGTCTTTTCTGTCAACATTTCAAAGGAACTGAATATGATCATCTCAATACCGGTTAGCTCTGTATTTTCCCTGTGTTTTACTTTATTGATTATCGTTCTTGCTATGCAGGTTGTACGCTGTCGAAAAAGACATAAAGTCGGTTATGGTGATAACGAGAATATAGAGTTGCAATGTGCAATGAGCGCGCATTCCAATGCGGTTGAAAACATACCGCTGGCATTGCTGTTACTCATATTACTAGAGCTCAACGGCGTTGATCAGATCATACTGATTATTTTAGGCACCGCTTTCTTACTGGCAAGAATCATCCATGCCCGTGGTTTACTAAAATCTGTATCCGTTTCTTTTGGGCGAACTTATGGAACGCTCTTTAGCTGGCTGATATTGATCATTATGGCGGTAATGAATGTGGTTTATGCTGTTAAATAAAGATCACTCAGTCTGGTCTTTATTTATAAGCTGACCATCGCTGTCCAGCTGCGGATAGCCTTGCCGGGTTTCTTTACAGAGCTGGGTGATTTTTGGCTGACTCCATTCAAATAACTTTTGTTCATACTCTTCAGCCGGCAATCGTTTTGTTTTATACATCCCGGCCTGTTGTCGTTGCTTTAATGCCTCATATAAGATGACAGACATGGCCACTGAAACATTGAGTGACTGCACCATGCCTAACATCGGTAAAGCGATGCAGTGGTCGGCATGGCTAACGGCATAATCACTGACGCCCTGATCTTCAGAGCCGGCAATGATGACGGTCGGTTTTGTGTAATCGATTTCTTTATAGTCGATGGTATTATCCGACAAATGCGTGACAACAAGCTGCATGTTTCTGGATTTGAAATGTGCAAAGGCATCATCGGTCGACGGGTGGCGAACAAGGTCCAGCCACTTGCGTATCCCGCCGGCCGCCTTTTGTGATAACTTCAGGCCTTTAACACTTGTTACTGCGTGAATTTCCGCGATGCCAACGGCATCACAGGTTCTGGCGATAGCTGCCAGATTATGCGGCTTTTCCACACCCTCCAGCAAGACAGTAAGATCAGGCTGGCGCTGTGACAATATTTTTTTTATTTTTTCAAATCGCGGTGCCGGCATTTACTGATGTCTGTTCTGGCGTTTGCTATGAGAGCTGCCGACAGCAACAGCTGACGGGCTATGATCACCAATAAAAGCCGGATTACCTTTTAAGCCGGATCTTGCAAAATCCTGCGTCAGCACCGATGCAACCTGATCAGCTGTCATATTGAGGCAACGGGTCATGGCTTTATACAATAGGGTAAACAGCCTGTTAAGGGAAATCTTATGTGTTTGATCGGTGGTTTGAAATAACCAGTCACTTAATGCCATAAAGTTTTTAAACGGGGTGTCACCCAGCAACAGTGGCAGGCTGTATTTAAAGCGGCCGGAATTTGCAATCAGATCCCAGTATCTGGCAAAGCGGCTCATACGCTGCATATCATCAAAGCTGACGTCTTTATTTTTTAAAATATTATACGGCGCGACCGGATTATATTTAATCTGGTATTCAAAACTGTGCCTGATAATCGGTGTGCCTCTTAATCGCTTTAAGATACCAACCTGAATTTCATGCGGACCGAGAGCAACCAGTTTATCAAAGCCTTTAGCAAAAGTTTGCAGTGTCTCGCCCGGCAAACCCACAATCAGATCTGTGTGCAGGTGTGCTGTTGTATCCTGCACCAGCCATCTGATGTTTTCTTCTGACTTCAGGTTGTTTTGCTTGCGGCTGATTGTTTGCTGAATATGCTCGTCAAAACTCTGGATGCCTATCTCAAATTGCAGCCGGCCTTCCGGAAATTTTTTGATGATGTCTTTTAATTTTTCCGGCAGGTGATCGGGAATTAATTCAAAATGCAAAAACAGATCGTTATCCGTCTTATCAAGAAAGAAATTAAGTATTCTGATGCTGTTTTCTATTTTTAAATTAAAGGTACGGTCAACAAATTTAAATGACCTCACGCCACGCTCATAAAGCTTTTGTAAGGCGTCAAGAAAAAGATCAAGGTCAAAGGGTATGGCTGTTTTATCAAGCGATGATAAACAAAATTCACATTTAAACGGGCAGCCTCTGGAGGCTTCGACATAAATGACCCGGTTATCAATATCTTCCTGTGTTAGCACATCATAAGGCAGTTTGATTTGATCCAGCTCAGGCAGTTCAGCCTTAATGATTTTAGAGGCTGGTAAAATGCCCTGATAGATGTCTTCACAAAAGCGGCTAAACGCCAGATCGGCCTGACCGGTAATAACATAGTCGGCATAGTCAAAAATGGCCTGTTGCTCAGTTTCGTAACTGACCTCAGGGCCACCCAGTACGACGATGGTTTCGGGCGCAATCGACTTTAGCAGGGCAACCAGTTCCGTGGTCTGCGGCACATTCCATATATAAACACCAAGACCAATGATTTTGGGTTTTGAAGCCAGCAGCTTTTCGGCGATATCAATCGGCCGGGTATTGATGATGAATTCCTGTATTTCAGTAACAGATTGTAACTTACCCATATTTGCGTAAAGGTATCTGGCACCGAGAGAGGCATGGATATAGCGGGCATTGAGTGTGGATATGATGATTTCTGGCATCGACGTATGATAGCAAGAACAGCGTATTTTTTCGCTATCAAATCAGTTAAAATGCCGCTTCCAGACTTAAATATGACAAAGTTTTATGCGTGGATTTGTACCACCAGACCCTCTAACCAGCGTTTCTGTTGAAAGGTATGCCGTTGTCTACGTACCAAGGCGAAGTCGTAAGCGCTTTTCTATCGGTTGTGTAGAAATTATGCAATCGGAGCAGGCGGCACTGGCAGCCTCCGATGAGGCTAATAACCAGTTTCCCGCCAGGGTTTTGGGCCCTTCAAAATCCTCTGAAGGGCAGTACTTGTATTATTTAATTGAGTGGCTGAGTTAAAGGCTTTTACGAATTGTGACCGCTGATCACAGCATGTAACGGCTTAGTTGCTTCAAACTCGTTCATTTGTTCTGCACTGGCTTTGGTCTGATATTTGTCTTTCCATTCATCAATACTCATGCCATAGATTGCTTGCTGAGCTGCGGCATAATCCATATCTATATTATGCTCTTTAGCCGAAGCCAGGTACCATTTAGACAGGCAGTTACGACAAAAACCGGCAAGGTTCATTAAGTCAATATTCTGTACATCGGTACGGTTTCGCAGGTGCTCTACCAGACCACGAAAGGCAGCGGCTTCAATTTCAGTTTGTGTTTTTAAATCCATCATCTTTATCCTTTGAAAAATTTGAAGCTTATTTTACATGCTCATGCAAAGCATTACTAATTCCTTATTCGTCACATAAAACAGTTTCTATCAGTAATATGCACTATGCAGATCATACAGAAAGTATGAGCAGGGATGCTCCAGATATTATCAAATCAAATTAATGACTGTTCTTAGATTGTGTCTATCCTGCAGATAAACATTCGCCCGATATCTTAATTCACGTTAGAATAACGCCCCTGTTTTATCTTTTTGGTTTTATTCATGACACAAGATCACGATGAGTTGATGGCACAACTGAACAGCGAAACGGCCATATTATCCTGGAAAGAACTGGAACGGCATTTTGCCCGCGGAGTGGTTATCCGTGTTAGTAAAGGGCTGGATTTAATTAAAGTCGCGGCAGTCATTGCTAAAGATGATAAAGACACGCTTAAGGAATGGCTTGATTCGGGCGAGGTGGCTAATGCATCAGTGGATGAGGCGCAAGACTGGTCAGCCAGTGAAGCCGAGTTCTGGTCGGTGGTAGTCGCTCCTTTTGTTATCGTGCAGTTAGCCGATAGAAAATTAGATTCGTAAAGCTGTTGTGGTACAAATAAAATTACAGTCAGTCTGTTTTATTTATACCACTCGCTAATGATTATGGCTTGTTCTTTCGTGGCTTATTAAATGCCTTGGTTTTAGCCGTTCGGCTGGCGGGCATTACCGCTGTTTTATGGTTTGCAAAGTAAGATTTTTTCTTTGTCTGCGTCTGTTTACCTGATTTACTTTCAGAGGGCTGCCAGTTTGGCACCAGATGCCTTTTACCATTGCCAATCAAATCACTGCGCCCCATTTTTTTCAGTGCTTCACGCAGGATCGGCCAGTTTTCAGCCGCATGGTAACGTAAAAAAGCTTTATGCAGTTTGCGTTGTTTTGGACTGCTGACCGTATCAACCCCTTCAGAGTCTTGACTGACTTTCTTTAACGGATTTTTACCGGTGTGATACATCGCCGAGGCAATGGCCAGCGGTGTCGGTAAAAAGGCCTGCACCTGATCCGGTCTGAATTTGTTCTTTTTCAGCCACAGCGCAAGATTGAGCATGTCTTCATCGGTAGTACCGGGGTGCGCAGAGATGAAGTAGGGGATTAAGTACTGTTCTTTGCCTGCAAGTGCCGAGTATTTCTCAAACATTTCTTTAAAGCGATCATAGGTGCCGATACCCGGTTTCATCATTTTACTGAGCGGGCCTTGTTCGGTATGTTCCGGCGCTATCTTTAAGTAACCACCCACATGATGCGTCACCAGCTCCTTAACGTATTCGGGTGATTCAACGGCCAGGTCATAGCGTAAGCCAGAGGCAATGAATATTTTCTTGATACCTTGCAGTGAACGTGCGCGCCGATAGAGACTGATTAATGGTTTATGGTCGGTATTGAGGTTTTCACAAATACCCGGGAAAACACAGGATAAGCGCCGGCAAGAGCTCTCTATTTTCTTGCTCTTACAGGTCAGCGTGTACATATTCGCAGTTGGCCCGCCAAGATCAGAGATGTGTCCGGTGAAGCCCGGAACGTTATCCCTGATGGTTTCTATTTCCTGAATCACCGAGTCTTCCGAGCGGCTTTGGATAATCCGGCCTTCATGCTCGGTAATGGAGCAAAAAGTACAGCCTCCGAAACACCCCCGCATGATATTCACTGAAAATCGTATCATTTCATAAGCCGGCATCTTTGCCTGACCGTAAGATGGGTGCGGCTGACGGGTGTATGGAAATTCAAATAAGCGGTCAAATTCATCGGTATCTAATGGCACTGGTGGCGGATTAAGCCAGACAAAACGTTTGCCATGTTGTTGTACCAGAGCCCTTGCATTACCCGGATTGGTCTCCTGGTGAAAAACGCGTGAGGTATGGGCGTAGGTCACTTCATCACTGACGACCTGATCGTAAGTCGGTAGTCTGATAACAGTGTGTTTACGGTCTAATTTTGCCGGCTTCTTCTGAAACTTAACAATACTGCTGGTTGTTATCTCAGGTTTGGTATCACAGCCCGGTTCAGCCTGATACGGGTCGATATGAGACTCAACACGTCCGGGTTTATCAACATCAGTTGAATTGATGATCGTATAGTGACCCGGTATGGTCTGGGTCATAAAGCCAGTACCCAATATATCTCGGATTTCAGCGATCGCTTCACCTGCGGCTAAACGATGAGCCAGTTCAACGATGGCTCGTTCGGCATTACCAAATAACAACATATCAGCTTTTGAATCAGGTAATACAGAGCGCCTGACTTTCTCTGACCAGTAATCATAATGCGCGATTCTACGCAGGCTGGCCTCTATGCCGCCAATAATAACCGGCACACCTTTAAACGCTTCACGCGCTCGCTGTGCATAGACGATGACCGAGCGATCCGGGCGTTTACCGGCAGCACCATCTGCCGTATAGGCATCGTTACTGCGTATCTTTTTATCAGACGTGTAGCGGTTAACCATCGAGTCCATATTGCCCGCTGTGATACCAAAGAACAGATTAGGCTTACCCAGTGCCATGAAGGCTTCTTTATCGTTCCAGTCGGGCTGAGAAATGATACCGACACGAAATCCCTGAGACTCAAGCAAGCGACCGATCAGAGCCATACCAAAGCTTGGGTGGTCGATATAAGCGTCGCCTGTCACCAGAATAATGTCACAAGAATCCCAGCCAAGAGCATCCATTTCTTCACGTGTCATCGGCAGTACCGGTGCGGTGCCAAATCGTTTGGCCCAGAATTGGCGATAAGAGAATAGATGAGCGCTTACAGACATAGGAATCAGTACATGATTAAAACTGCTATTCTAACATTTTAAACCTGTTAAAAAGCATATGAATATTATGACTTTACAATACAAATGATTTATAGGTCTGATATACATAGCGATCTTACTTATTAGAGTGATTTTTTCACCATGAGAGTGAATAAATGACAGCAAATACTCTATGATTAAGTAAGGGTAAAACTGACAATCGATGACTTTGATGAGGCATGGAGTAAATGGCGAAAACTAGCTTTCGCGGAGCACTGAATTTAATTATTGTGTTATTTCATACCGTGTTCATTGTATCCTGCTCATCAGATGATAATGAAGCGACCTATAAACCCGCATTTTCACACAGCCCGCCAATAGCCGCAGAGAAAGAGTACATTTTTGGTGTCCATCCGCTGCATAATCCACAGCGACTGCATGAAGTATTCTCTCCATTGATGGAGTACCTTAGTAGCCGGATAGAAAATGTGACTTTTAAATTAGAAGCATCCAGAAACTATGGCGTCTATGACCAGAAACTTTATGCGAAAAGATTTGATTTTGCACTGCCTAATCCCTATCAAACCGTCAATGCCGTTAAAAACGGCTATAAGATTTTTGCAAAAATGGCCGACGATCATAACTTCAGAGGCATCATATTGGTTCGCAAAGACAGTAACATAAATGAGGTAGCGGACCTTAAAGGGAAAATTGTCAGTTATCCTGCGCCCACCGCTCTTGCAGCAACTATGATGCCGCAATATTACATTCAGTCACATGGTGTTGATGTAATGAAAGACATTGACAATCGTTACGTTGGCTCACAAGAGTCCTCTATCATGAATGTCTATTTAAAGCACTCGTCTGCTGCTGCTACCTGGCCACTACCATGGCTTGCATTAACCAGAGAGCGGCCTGAAATTGCAGAGCAGTTAGAGGTTAAGTGGCAAACTGACAGCTTACCCAATAACAGCCTTGTTGCGCGTAACGAAATACCCGACGACACCATAGAAAAAGTATCTGCGTTGCTATTTAATTTACACAAAACAAAAGAAGGTAAAGCCATATTGCATAGCATGGCTTTATCCGCTTTTGAAAGAGCCGATAATTCGACCTATGCAGCGGTCAGCCGTTTTTTGCATACGTTTTCCAGAGAAGTCCGAGAAATTGAATAAGTTTATGATCCGGAAATTTAAAAAGCTTTTACTTTCATCTCTTGCCCGGCAGCTGATAGTTGGAATAGCTGCTGTACATGCTGTTTTAATGACAATATTTGTATTTGATCTTGTCGACAGGCAGCGCAATTTTATGCTGTATCAAAGTAATCAACAGGCCATAGGTCTGGCGGCTACACTGGCTACAAACGGATCCTCCTGGATACTGGCAAACGACCTGGTCGGCATTGAAGAAATCATTAGTTCACAGAGTCATTACCCCGAGCTTGAGTATGCGATGTTTATCGACCTTAAAGGAAAAGTTCTGGGTTATTCAGACAGAAGTAAAACTGGCCTGTACATCAGTGATGATGTGAGCAAGAAAATTCTCAATGGCAAAGCTGAGATTAAAACTATATATGAATCAAATGCATTAATTGATATTGCAGCACCGGTTTTAGTCAACGATAAAGTCATTGGCTGGGCAAGGGTTGGTATCAGTCGTCAATCCATGACTAATAATCTTAAGCTGGTTACCAAAGACGGTTTAATCTATACATCGCTGGCTATTTTTATTGGTATTCTGTTTGCCTGGGCCATGGCAAGAAGTCTGACCCGTGGTATAAGGAATTTAAAAGACGCTATAGACAAAATATCAGAAGGCTCCAGAGATGTTATCTGTGAACTTAACCGTCATGATGAGCTGGAAGAGTTGTGTCATGATTTTAATAAAATGCTGATAACTTTGCGTGAGCATGAAGATAACATCATTATTTCGCACAAAGCACTGAACAAAAGCGAAAGGAGGTTTGCTAAGCTCATTGATAACCTAAGGACGGAATATATTTTCTATTCTCATGATGTGAACGGAATATTCACCTATGTTAGCCCGTCAATTACCGATGTTCTGGGCTATTCTGAAGAAGAGTATTTACAGAAATATGATACATTTTATACAGACAATCCGCTCAATAAGGAAGCCATCCGGCAAACAAATCTGTTATTAGAGGGTGAAGTGATATCACCTTACGAAGTTGAGGTCTATCATAAAGACGGGCGCATCAGGCGAATGGCGGTAACCGAGTCATCTGTTACCAACAAAAAAGGTAAAATAACTGCTATAGAGGGTATTGCGCGAGATATCACAGAAATAAAGTATGCCTCTGAAAAAATTCAAAATGAAAAAGATAACTTTGAGAGAGAGCATCTGTTACTGAACTCAATCGTAAATTCGATACCGGATCAAATATACTATAAAACAATTGATGGCCGCTACTTAGGATCCAATAAGTCATTTAACGAATCTATTGGTCTGTCTGAAAATGAAATGCGACACAGACACGATTCAGATTTATTTTCACACGACAAATATTTAGAACACCTTGAGATAGAAGCTGAGATTAATAAAACGGGACATGAAGTACACAGAGAAGAAGTGATGTCTAGCGAAAGCGGTATTCAACACATACTAAACACTGTTTATACCGATTTTAAAAATACAAAGGGTGAACGGGGCGGTTATATATACATTAGCAGAGATGTCTCCGATGCGAAAAATCAGGAACAGCAGTTAAGAAGATCTCAGCGCCTCGATGCGCTTGGAAAACTTACCGGTGGTGTTGCACATGATTATAATAACTTACTCGGTATTGTTATTGGCTATGCAGAATTATTATCCATGGAATGTGATAACGAAAAGCTAAAAAACTTTGCTAATGAAATATTAAAAGCCGGAAATCGCGGTGTTAACCTTACTAAAAAACTATTAGCCTTTACCAAATCACAAAATTCAAGCTCATCGTCAGTTAATATCAACACATTACTCAATAGTGACCTTGTCATGCTGCAGAAAACACTCACTGCAATCATAGATATTAAATACGACTTTGATGAAAATTTATGGGATACCTGGATAGATGCTGCAGAATTTCTCGATAGTATATTAAATATAAGTATTAACGCCATGCATGCAATGCCGGACGGCGGGCAGCTGATATTTACAACGCGAAACATTAGCCTTTCAAAAATAGAAGCCATGACAAAACAGCTTTCTCCGGGTGAGTATGTACGCATTAGTATAAGTGACAGCGGATGCGGGATGACAGAATCAGTAAAAGACCAGCTGTTCGATCCGTTTTTTACCACTAAAGGCGAGAAAGGTTCCGGGCTTGGACTAAGTCAGGTTTTTGGATTTATCAGTCGCTCGCAAGGATATATTAGTGTTTATTCTGAACTGGGTAAGGGCAGTACGTTTAATATTTATTTAAAACGTTACTGTGATGAAACAATAGCCACTACCCCGGACACTTTGGACACCGATATTTCTGTATCAGGAAAGGGACAGAGAATACTGGTTGTAGATGATGAACCTGCGCTAAAAGAGCTGGCGACGCACATTCTTTCCGGTAATGGATATATTGTATTCGATGCTGATAATGCCAGATCGGCGTTAGACTGTCTTAAGAAAGAAAAAATTGATCTCATACTTTCTGATGTTATTATGCCTGACGTCGATGGCTATGAGCTCGCATCAATTGTAAGAGATAATTACCCCGGTGTTAAAATAATACTGGCCAGTGGTTTTACTAAATTCGAATCACAAAAGCCGGAACTGCAGGACCTTACTGAAAACATGCTGCACAAGCCTTATACCACCACTGACCTCCTTGCAGCTATTTCGGACCTGTTATCATAATTTTTTTCCTGACTAAATTATGATTTAAAAATACGCAATGATTTTTCTGCCGGTTGCTAAAGCGGCTGACCATCACCACGATAATAATCAGAGCACGGTGCCGGCAGCCGTATCGCTATCAATGAGTCAGGTCAGCTACCCGATAACGATATACCTACGTCATGTCACTTAACTGCTTTTTGTATCTGAAGTCAGAGTCAGTTGATTAAAAGAGCTTGAACGCTCCGCCATTGCAATTAACTGTTTATTAACCAGATCATTAATCGATTCAGCTTCGTATTCACCATCCGGCATTAACTTGCCGGTTTCTCTCCCTGTTAAAATTTCAAGTGCTTCGTCAATATTTTCAATCACGTAGATATGGAAGTTTCCTTCCTCAATAGCATTTAACACCTCATCGTTCAACAAAAGGTTCTTGCGGTTTATGGCAGGAATAATGCAACCTTGCTCTCCTGTCAGGCCACGGCTTTTACAGACTTCAAAAAAACCTTCAATTTTTTCATTAACACCGCCAATTGCCTGAACTTTTCCCTGTTGATTGAGCGAGCCGGTAACCGCATATCCCTGATTTATTGGTAAATCAATCAGTGCAGAAATGAGAGCACAGTATTCTGCTACAGAAGCACTGTCACCATCGATTCTGCCATATGACTGTTCAAAGGCGATGCTGGCAGAAAATGACAGCGGTAAATTTTTTCCATAGCGACTGGCTAACAGAGCAGATAATATTAGGACGCCTTTATCATGGATCGAGCCGCTCAGATCAACCTCGCGCTCTATGTTAATGATATGACCATTACCCAGTCTGACCGTGGCTGTAATACAGGATGGCTGGCCGAAGCCATATTTACCAATATCAAAAACAGACAGGCCATTGACCTGACCGGTTTGTTTGCCGTCGGTGTTAATAAGTATTGTGCCACTGTTAATGTCTTCCTGTATCAGTGTCTGGATTCGTGATAAGCGAAGCGTCTGTGCACGGATTGCTGCAACAACATCATCAAGTGTTATGTACTGATGTGATGATTTATTAGCCCAGTAGTCTGCCTCGATAAGCAGCTCTGTTATCGAGCGAAGTTTTGTTGACAGCTTTTCACTGTCACCAGCAAGTCGTGAACTGTATAAAAGGATATAACTGACGGCCTGTTTTTCAATCTCCCTGAGATTAAGTTTTCTGCAACGTGTTGCCAGAAGTCGTGCGTATAAATAATTATTTTCTGCAGTATGGATAACTTCCTCATCGAAGTCTGCTTCTACTTTAAATAATTCAGAAAAATCCGGGTCGATTTGATGCAGTTCATAATAGAGCTGCCTGTCACCAATCAGTATGATTTTAAGATCGATAGGAATAGGGTCAGGATCAAGACTTTTTGTCGAGTCTGTGCTTAACATCTGCTCCATTGATTCAATACGGATCATATGTGAATACAGTGCACGTTTCAGCGCATCCCATGCAAATGGCTGGACCAGTAGCTTTTCCGCATCAATGATTAAATAACCGCCATTTGCCTGATGGATAGCGCCGGACTTGATTAAAGTGAAGTCTGTTCTAATCGAACCCATGTAGCTGTCATATTCGATCCGCCCAACCAGATTATGATAGGTCGGGTTATCAAGATAAATGACGGGGGCACCGGTCAGTTTGCTGTTATCAACCAGCAGGTTCAGTTTGTAGCGCTCCAGAGAATTATTTTTAACAGGGTTTGATTCCGCTCCGGGTATTTCATCTTCATATTCGGTGAAGTCCTGCAGATGATCGAGTACATCTTTTTGAATGCTTTCAAGGTATAATACGACGCTATTAATGTCACCGTATCTGCCGATCAGGTCTTTGATTAAATGGCCGGTTGCATACAGCGCAACATCCCGGTTCATTGATTTTATTTTATCATTTGAATCGCGGCTAATCTGATTTAACTGAGGGATAATAAATTCAAGCTCTTCCTGTAACTTGTTTGTTTTTTCATTAAACTGGTCCTGCGTATCCTGAGCTAATAAATTAAACTCTTCCAGTGATAATGCTTTCTCATTAACAATCGGGCTCAGCGTAAACCCGGAAGGTGTCTCTTCCAGTAAAATCGAGTCTTCACGGGCTATCTTTTTGTACTTTTTAATGAGTTCAGTCTGTTTGGTTGATGCATCTCTCTCGATAAGCTGTATTCTTTCCCTGTACTCATTAGTCTCGAAAGCAGCCGGAATGGATTTGCCCAGCTCGGTAATAAGTGCATCCATATTTTTACTGAACTTTCTGCCGCGACCCGCTGGCAGTTCCAGAATTTTGGGTCTGTTATCCTGCTCAAAATTATGCGTATAACACCAGTCAGACGGTGCAGGGCGCTCTGCGGCAATCTTGCTTAATACATCTTTTATAATGGCGTGTTTACTTAAACCCGGCGGCCCCATGACATACAGGTTATACCCCTGATGGTTAACCCCGATCGCAAAGTCCAGAGCTTTTAACGCACGTTCCTGACCCAGCACATCATGTAAGCTCTCAAGCTCTTCGGTGTTGATGAAATCCTTGCTGTATAGACGAGGGCTCAGTTCTAGTTGTTTTCTGCTTAATGGTTTCATAGTGCTAGTTTAACCTGAATATTTCTAAAATCAGTATTGATATTATTCAGAAAGCAATATTTTTTGTCCGCTGGGCAAGGTGCCGACTTAAGCTGTAATCAGTTACTTGCTACAGGATGTGCGGTATTAATGTAGCGGAGTTCTATTAGGGCTATAATAGACAGCTCAATTATCGGGTGTTTTATGTCTAAAGATACTAATTTTGATCTGCATAGCGTCAAGTTTAAAAAAAACATTTACAACACAGCAAAAGGCCAGATCAGGCTGAAGATCGTGGTTGATGATATTTTGCAGAATATTCCCGTTCTGTTAGACAATAAACCGCTGTCTATTCTTGATGCCGGCTGCGGTATGGGGCAGGTGTCTAAAGCACTGGAGCAAGAAAACAGAGCTTTGACGCTTTGCGATATTTCTGCCGATATGCTCGCTATGGCTCAACAGACACTGAGTGCAAGTCCTTCCGATATTGAGTATATACACTCATCTCTACAGGATCTGGGAGAACAACATGATCATAAATACGATCTGGTTATCTTTCATGCGGTACTGGAATGGCTGGATGACCCGCAAGCCATCATCCCGGTACTTAAAAAGAGATTAAAACCGGGCGGGTATATTTCCCTGATGTTTTATAATCTGAATTCGATTATTTTTTATAATCTGCTCAAAGGCAACTTTAAAAAAGTACTGCAACAAGACTTTAAAGGTCATCCGGGTGGCCTGACTCCTATAAATCCCATCAACCCGCAAGAGCTGGACGGCTGGCTTGATAAGCATCAAATTAAAACACTTAAAAAAACAGGTGTTCGTGTTTTATACGATTACTTAAGAAAAGACTTAAAAGAAAATCGCTCATTTGACGACATCATTGAAATAGAGTCGATCTATGCACATCAGGAGCCGTTTAATATGATGGGGCGTTACATACATTACATCTGCCAGATTGAGTAATCTATTTATTCAGGCAATAAAAAAAGCACCCAGTACAAGTATTCGATTGTATCGGGTGCTTTTTGAACACGGCATATAAAGAGGCAGTATATCGCTTTTAGTGATGATGTCCGTCCGGACCGTGCACATGTCCGTGAGCTACTTCTTCTTCAGACGCCTCACGAATATCCGTTACTTTCACATCAAAGTGGAGGCGCTCACCGGCAAGCGGGTGGTTACCATCAATCGTGATTTCATCACCCGCGACATCAGTAACTGTAATCACAAGCATATCACCTTCAGGGCTCTGAGCATGAAACTGTGTACCCACTTCAATCGGACTGCCTGGCTCAAACATCTCACGACCGACAACCTGCTTTTTGCTGTCATCTTTCTGGCCATATGCATCGTCAGCTTCAATGCTCACTTTAAACTCGTCATTTAAAGTTTTATCAGTCAGTGCCGCTTCCAGACCTGGAATGATATTATTTGATCCGTGCAAATAAACAAACTGACCATTTTCAGATTTGTCGAGTACATCTCCGGCATCATTAGTCAGTGTATAATCCAGCGATACCACTGTATTTTTTGCAATTTTAGTCATAAGTTTCACGTAAGTCTGGTTAAAAAAAGTGAATTGTAGCATATTTATAGCTGTGCTTTAAGCAACAATATTGCTGGTAAAAGAGTATTATAGCTGGCATAAATACTGCTAAGTTGACTTAAAGCAAGGCCTGTATATGCCACAAACTGTAGATTTACATACTGGGAACAGTCACTGCATGATGACTCACAATTAATATATGAAAACCTTTATTTATTCGTTGATCCTGTTGACACTTAGTTTCTCAGCCTATCCTGACACGGATGATTTCCAGTTTTCAGATGAAACACTTAGTCAGACTATTCAGTTACCAGACTGGTTTAAACTCAGTTTTCTCGATTTAAAAGATGACATCATTGATGCCGAATCGGCGAGAAAAAAAGGCCTTATACTGTACTTTGGCCGTAAAGACTGCCCCTATTGTAAAGCACTGATTGAAAATAACTGGAGCAGGGACGACATCGTATTCTATACAAACAAGCATTTTGATGTGGTTGCAATTGATACTAAAGGAATCAAATCAGTCACTGATTTCGATGGATTAGTATACGATGAAAAACAGTACTCTATAAAAATGCAAACAAATTTCACGCCTTCTCTTTTATTTTATAACCTGAAAGAGGAGCTGGTATTAAAGTTATCAGGTTATCAACAGCCTTATCGTTTCATGGCGGCTCTGGAATACGTTGCTGATGAACATTATAAGCAACAGTCTTTTTCAGTTTATATGTCACTGGCTAACGAGGCTCTCGATGAAAATGGCAAAGAGAACTTAAATAACCAGCCTTATTTTGAACTGCCGCCTTATAATTTAAGCCGGAAGCACTTCAAAGCCGAAAGGCCGTTGGCTGTTTTTTTTGAGAAAAAACACTGCCATGCCTGCGATGTTCTGCACTCAAATCCGCTGGAAAATCCGCTTATTCGTCAGCAGCTGGAAAATTTGGATGTCATTCAGCTTGAACTAAATAGCTCACAATTGATTGTTACTCCTGAGGGTGAAAAAACAACCGTCAATGCATGGGGAAAAAAGCTGGCACTCCATTACTCACCAACCATCATCTTTTTTGATGAAACCGGTCAGGAAATTATTCGCATCGACTCAGTTGTCTGGGTGAACCGTCTGGGGCGTGTTTTAGATTTCATCAACTCCAAAGGTTATCAGTCTCATTCAAGCTTTCAGGACTGGCGCATATCCAATGGCAAAACAGATCATTAATATATCTGTTTAGCAAAAAGCCAAAACCATGGTTGATTAGACATATGAAAGTTAAAGTAGCTGTCAGTCGCTGCCTGCTGGGTGAGCGTGTCAGGTATGATGGCACTGCTAAATACAGTTCTGAAATATCTGCTTTTGTAAACTCGCGTTATGAGCTTATCCCGTTTTGTCCTGAAGTTGAAACTGGCATGGGAGTTCCACGACCACCAATTCAACTGGATATGGTTAACAGCCAAATAAGAGCCCGGCGCAGAGATGATATGACACAGGATTATACCGACTCACTGTCTGCGTATGCACGTCGTTTTTCAGAGTTACACCCGGATTTGACAGCGCTTATTAATAAAAAAGGCTCACCTAGCTGTGGTTATCAGACCACCAAGCTACATTGTGACGGCTTGAATATACATGAGAATGCGTCGGGTATATTTATTGCGCAACTGAAAGCCTTATTACCTGATCTGATTATTATCGACGAACAGGGCTTTTCTGATGATATGAAAAGATTAGCGTTTATTCATCAACTCACACAAAAAAACCCTGACTAAGCAGGGCTTTTTTGATAGAAGTACTTAAGCGAGGGTATTAGCGCAAAATAGCCTGCTTTAGTTCACGTGTCGCATCCCATGCTGAATGTACCTGATTAACAGCGTTGACAACCATGTTCTCTGTAACAGGAATTATCTCTCCATTTTCATTCATAATACCAGCGCCATTAAAGCCCGTTAAAGCTATTGCGTATGCATATTTGCAACAGGCATCTGTATCTGAATCACGCATTTCTATTTCCTCATAAATTGAATTAATATCGAATTGGGCGCGATTATATAGGAGATTTATGGCAGTATAAATTTTAAATAAGGCCCAATTGACTGCGGTGATGACGAAGTGTTAGGGGTTATCCCTAGGTATATATTTATATTCTGTATATCTAATTGATTTTCTTATGAAAATTCAACAATATATTCAAATAATCCAATATTATTGAATATTAATAATCCGATAAACGGTATGTATTTATACTGTATATTTTATAAGCAAGACTCAAAAGGATGCACAAATGAACGCAGCTAATACGCACTTTGTTAATCAGACAAATATTAAACCGCCGTTCCCGGCAAGAATGAAAACGATTGTGTTTGGCATGGGCTGCTTCTGGGGAGCAGAGAAGTGCTTCTGGAACATTGAAGGCGTGTACACCACTGCCGTGGGCTATATTGGCGGTACAACTTCCGATCCGACCTATCAGGAGGTTTGCAGCGGCCTGACCGGGCACAATGAAGCTGTGCTGGTTGTTTATGATCAGAGCAAAATTAGTATAAATGATCTGCTTGCTATTTTCTGGCAGTCACATGACCCGACACAGGGTATGAGACAGGGCAATGATCGTGGTACTCAGTATCGTTCCGGTGTTTATACGCTTGATAGTGAGCAGTATGATTGCGCACAAGACAGTCGCCGCCAGTACCAAGAAACATTAACAGCAGCTAACTATGGTGAGATCACTACAGAGATCACAGCCGCCGAAAAATTTTATTATGCCGAAGACTATCATCAACAATATCTGGCTAAAAACCCGGGAGGCTATTGCGGGCTAGGCGGTACCGGGGTCACTTACCCTCATTAATATTATTTGCAACAAGTCTGTAGCGATTGAAAACTGTGCGGCATGTAATGTAAATCGCGCAGCAGACAGCCTGTACCGACGCAGGCAAGGGTATAAAAAACAAGCAGGTGCTTTTGTGTCATATCAGAAACCCACCGCACAGAGATGTAACCGGGGTCTCAGCCTGAGCTACCGGCCAGGCTGAGATAATTCTTAATACGCTAGTTATTCGAAAAAATGCCGGAGTCTCTGGCTTTTTTATATTGTTGTAACTGTTTCATCACTAACGACATGGCATCGCTGTAAGGAACTGTTCCGGCTTTTCTGATAATAGCTTTACCCTCAGAACTTAATGCAAAGCTGATAAACTTTTTAACTTTGTCTGAGGTTTTTCTGGGTACGGAAGTCACCAGATAGAGCGGACGATAAAGTAAATATTCACCATTTTTTATGTTCTCGTAAGAGGGTTCTTTATCATCAAGTTTTAAGATTTTTAAATCCCGTCTTTTTGCGCTGCTGACACCGGTTGTGCCTATGCCATTCACATTATTTAAAATGCCTTCCTCCAGAGGACCTGAAGAGTTAACCGTGTGTGCGACGACAAAGTCCTGCTCATAATTTGCAAACACCAGCTCTCGCAAAGTTCGTCCGACACCTGATAATTTACCTTTGCGCTCATATAACTCTATGGGTGAATCATTGCCCCCGAGTTCTTTCCAGTTTTTAATCTGACCAATATATAACTGCTGCAGTTGTTTAAACGAGATGCTGTTAACCGGGTTTGCTTTATTGACAATGACCACAAGTGCATCCCAGGCCACCGGAATCTGATACGCCGCACTTTCGTCTTTGATGTTCTGGATTGTTGCGCGACATGCACCACCAATATCAATTGAGCCATTAGCCGCATTGCGGATACCTTTTGTTGCACCACCGCCTTTAATGACAACATTAACCCCTGTTTTTGCCGTATAGGCTTTACCTAATTCAGCCATAAAAGCTTTTTTGGTAATACCACAACCACTCCATAATAGATCATCGCCTTCCGTTGCCTGTGCATTGAACGAAAAATAAATAAGTATATTGATGAATATTAATTTTAGTAAACCGCTAATAATTTTCATGAGGGCAACCTAAGGTAAAGTAGATATATTTATATTATGAACCTATCGCAGGTGAAAAATCAAAAAGCTCACAACGCGTGGATGTAGCGCATAAAATGCTCATTAATCAGCTTAATGAAAGCAAAATAAAACTTTTAAAAAATATAAAATTTATAGTCAATTAGAGACTATACTTAATATCTCTATAGATAATTTTTGATAACAGCAAACAGAAAAAATAAGTCGGGCTAATGCTAGCAAATCGTTTTTGACATCCCGGATGTCAGGATAAAGGAGTGAGTGAGAACTCATAGCAGATATGTGTATCTTTATTTACATTTATTAATGATAAGGAGAGTACCCATGCAACGATTATATTTTGTAATACCCACCGTTCAAAGCTGCCGCATGATTGTTAATGAACTGCTATTAGCAAGAATCAGTGATAAACAAATGCATGTTATGGCCAAAGACGATCAGGTTCCAAGAGACCTCCCTCAAGCTAATTTACTACAAACCAGTGATTTTGTTCCGGCTGTTGAACGAGGAATAACCATCGGTGGCGGTACCGGATTATTTGCCGGAATCCTTGCTTATAGCTTTCAATCGGCCGGTTTGGAAATCGGCGGCTTCGCGATATTAGCGATATGTCTGGCTGGTGGTGGTATCGGTGCCTGGATCGCTGGCATGATCGGAGTCGATGTTCCCAACACGCAGTTAAAACCATTTATGCCGGCACTTAACGCGGGCAGTCTGTTGCTGATTGTTGATGTTAAACGCTCAAGAGTTACTGAGATTGAAGAGATGATTAAAAACCTTCACCCTGAGGCGACTGATCATGGTGTTGAAGCGTCGCTCCCGGTCTTTCCCTAAACCTCGTTAAGCAGAGGGAGAGATTATATAATCTCTCCCTCTAAAAAGTGCTAAAGCGTGCCATATTTTCACTGGTTTATGATAATATCGCCGCGCTATGAAAACCTCTGACTTTAAATTTGACCTGCCGCAAGACCTGATCGCGCAATTTCCTCTTAAAGAACGCAGCGACAGTCGTCTACTCGTTGTACAAAACAATCAGCTGAAAGATAAACAATTCCATGAGATTGTTGATTTGCTCAATCCCGATGATTTACTGGTATTCAATAATACTCAGGTTATTCCGGCACGTTTATATGGCAGGAAAGCCAGTGGCGGAAAAGTTGAGATTCTGATCGAAAGAGTCCTTAATGGCAGCACCGCTCTGGCACATGTAAAGGCGAGCAAGTCACCTAAAAAAGCCACACAACTCATTATTAATGATGAATTTAATGCGCTTGTTATGGAGCGGGAAGGCAGCTTATTTAAATTGCAGTTTAACCGCCCGTTACTTGCGGCACTCGATTTATACGGTCATATTCCGCTGCCTCCCTATATTGAAAGAGCCGATGAAGACAGCGACTTTAATCGTTATCAGACCGTTTATGGCAGCGTCCCCGGTGCGGTTGCCGCGCCAACGGCAGGGCTGCATTTTGATCAGTCCTTACTGGCAGCCATAAAGAGCAAAGGTATCAAGACCACTGAAGTGACTTTACATGTTGGCGCAGGTACCTTTCAGCCGGTACGGGTCGACAATATTCTCGATCATCATATGCACAGTGAATACCTTGAAGTGTCTGCCGAAACCGTGGCTAAGATTAATGCCTGTAAAGCGCACGGTGGCCGCGTCATTGCTGTTGGCACAACCTCCGTCAGAAGCCTTGAATCTGCTGCGCAGCAAGGTACTTTAATGGCTTTTTCAGGTGACACTGATATTTTTATCTACCCGGGATATGAGTTCAAAGTGATTGATGCGTTAATCACCAATTTCCATCTCTCTGAGTCAACATTGTTAATGCTGGTCTGTGCTTTAGCTGGCTATGAGACGATGATGAATGCCTATCGCTATGCTGTGAATGAAAAATACCGCTTTTTCAGTTATGGTGATGCTATGTTTATTCAGCCTTAACGCTAAACCCCGTATCACAACTTACTTTAAGTTATTATCCTATGTCATTGTTAAAATTCGATTTATTAAAAACATCCGGTCACGCAAGACGTGCGCGTTTAAGTTTTCCACGCGGCACGATTGAAACACCGGCGTTTATGCCCGTTGGCACCTATGGCACAGTTAAAGCCGTTAAACCGGAAGAAGTAGAAGCCCTGGGCGCTGAGATCATTCTCGGTAACACCTTCCATTTAATGTTAAGACCCGGCACTGAAATCATTAAGGCGCACGGCGATTTACATGACTTTATGAACTGGAAAAAACCCATTCTGACCGATTCAGGCGGTTTTCAGGTATTTAGTCTGGAAAAAATGCGCAAGATAACGGAAGAGGGGGTGCATTTTAATTCACCG
>Ga0224506_10000420_pt1 | contig 37321 bp, 28 predicted proteins | sample SF_Jan12_sed_USG_2_FD_169108 | JGI IMG/M metagenome (GOLD analysis project Ga0224506, IMG submission 169108) | Sediment microbial communities from San Francisco Bay, California, United States - SF_Jan12_sed_USGS_8_1 | ecosystem: Environmental > Aquatic > Marine > Sediment | place: USA... | reverse complement strand
GCCATGATCGAACAAATAACAGAGCAGACAAAGAGTGAACTGGTACAGACCATTGGTCATACCGCTTCATTTTATCGACAGGCAGAAAAGCCAAAGCTCGTTTTACCCAAGGCTTAGTCTTTCGTAGATAAACCAAATACAACTAAGGCCAGCCCGGCCAGGCTGTTAATCATAAACAAAACAGAAGATATACCATGTAAGCGACCAAACTGGGCCCGTATATCACCGCTTAATCCAGCGGCCTTGAGTTCTGCCATCATCGGTTGCAGCACAAACTGACCAATGATCACGATGACAATCATGCTAATCAACACAACCACTCGCCACTGCAGTAAATTTTCAAAACCGGTTCGGTAAATCATGCTGGTAAGTAACAGGATTCCACAGACCAGGCCGATATAACTCATAATGGTGAACAACTGACCTGCCACACTACCGGCAAGCTGACGTTCCAGCATCTTGAATAATACCGGTGCCACAACATAGCCAATGATCCACATACCACCAACCCAGAGGGTAAGCAGAAGACGATCGCTGATTAAGGTCATCTGATTAAGGTCATCTGCATAAGGAAATATTTCTAGATATATTTTACGGAAACAATTTCATACTCGCGATCACCACCCGGTGCCACGACAGTTACTTCATCTCCTTCATTCTTGCCAATCAGGGCACGGGCAATAGGAGAAGATACCGCAATACGATTCTGTTTGATGTCGGCTTCCAGGTCACCAACAATCTGGTAGGTGACATCTTTTTCTTCATCAATATCGTAAAGTTCAACCGTGGCACCGAAGACAATTCGACTACCGGCATTGGCACCAACGGTTTTGACATCAATCACTTCAGCATTGGAAATTGCACCTTCCAGTTCCTGAATACGACCTTCGCAGAAACTCTGTTGTTCACGAGCAGCATGATACTCGGCATTCTCTTTAAGATCGCCATGCTCACGCGCTTCGGCAATCGCCTGGGTAATTTTTGGACGTTGAACCTGTTTCAGTTCCTTGAGCTCTTCCTTTAAACGTTCCGCGCCCGTTGCTGTCATCGGGGGTCTGCCACTCATACCGATATCTCCTGGTGTAAATCCTGTAAACGATTCACTTCGCTCATGTTGTCTTCTTTAAGGGCGATACAGATCGCCTCTCCACCTGCCAAAGTCGTAGTATAGGCCACTTTATGTTGTAGTGCGTTGCGTCGAATGGTGTAGGAATCCGCAATGGCCTGAGGCCCTTCTGTGGTATTCACAATCAAACTGATTTCATCATTCTTGATCATATCCACGATGTGGGGACGCCCTTCCGTTACCTTGTTCACAACTTTGACAGGAACACCGGCTTTCTCAATCACTTCAGCGGTGCCTCGTGTTGCAACAATCTCAAAACCCGTATCATGAAGATCTTTTGCAATCGAGGAGATGCCAGACTTGTCTGCCTCTCGCACACTCAGAAATGCCGTGCCGTTTTCAGGTAATGTGGAACCTGCCGCAATCTGGGATTTACCAAAGGCTTCACCGAAGGTACGACCCACACCCATCACTTCACCGGTGGATTTCATTTCCGGTCCAAGGATGGTATCCACACCGGGGAACTTGATGAAGGGGAACACGGCTTCCTTAACGGAATAGTATTCTGGAATAATCTCTTTAGTGAATTTCTGATCCTTAAGTGTTTTACCGACCATGCAACGTGCTGCGATCTTGGCCAGTGGTTTACTGGTGGCCTTTGATACGAATGGTACGGTACGTGATGCACGTGGATTCACTTCCAGCACATAAACCGTATCACCCTGGACTGCGAACTGGGTATTCATCAGACCGACCACATTCAGTCCTTTGGCCATTTTGACAATTTGCTCACGCATATCATCCTGCACAGCCTTCGACAGGTTATAGGGCGGTAAGGAACAGGCCGAATCACCTGAGTGAACCCCCGCCTGCTCAATGTGTTGCATGATACCGCCGATCACGACATCTTCACCGTCACAGATAGCGTCAATATCGACCTCAATGGCATCATCCAGAAAACGGTCCAGCAGCACAGGTGATTCATTGGAAACTTTTACGGCATCGGTCATATAACGATTGAGTTGTTCTTCGTTATAGACGATCTCCATGGCACGACCGCCCAATACATAAGAGGGGCGTACTACTAATGGGTAACCAATTTCTTCAGCCAGCTTGACGGCCTCTGCTTCATTACGTGCAGTACGGTTTGGTGGCTGTTTCAAACCAAGCTCGTTTAACAGTTTCTGGAAGCGTTCACGGTCTTCCGCAAGGTCAATGGAATCAGGTGTGGTACCAATAATCGGTGCACCGGCCTCTTCCAGATCACGAGCCAGCTTTAATGGGGTTTGACCACCGTATTGAACGATAATGCCTTTGGGTTTTTCCAGGTCCACCAGCTCAAGTACATCTTCCAGTGTCAGTGGTTCAAAGTAGAGACGATCAGAGGTATCGTAATCGGTGGAAACCGTTTCCGGGTTACAGTTGACCATGATGGTTTCATAACCATCTTCACGCATGGCCAGTGCTGCGTGTACACAGCAGTAATCAAACTCAATGCCCTGTCCGATACGATTGGGGCCGCCACCCAGCACCATGATCTTTTCTTTATCTGTCGGCTCGGCCTCACACTCTTCTTCATATGTGGAATACATATAGGCTGTGCTGGTGGCAAACTCCGCCGCACAGGTATCCACACGTTTATAGACAGGGCGCACACCCACGCTATGACGATGGGCACGAAATTCTTTTTCACCGATGCCAAGCAGTTTGGCCAGACGCCGATCCGAGAAACCTTTACGTTTCAGGTAACGCACACGTCGTTCATCCAGGGCTTTCATACCACCGGCTTTGACTTCAGCCTCCAGAGTGATCAGCTCTTCGATCTGGATCAGGAACCAGCGATCAATTTTTGTTAATTCAAAAACATCGTCCAAACTCAGGCCGGCACGGAAGGCATCACCGATATACCAGATACGGTTAGCACCAGGGATACGCAGTTCATTCTTGATGGTATCCAGTGCACCTTCGGCATTGATGTCGATGATTTCATCAAAACCATCCACCCCGGTTTCCAGACCACGCAGGGCCTTTTGCATGGATTCCTGCTGGGTACGGCCCATGGCCATCACCTCACCCACCGACTTCATCTGTGTGGTCAGTCGGGCGTCGGCCTTGGGGAATTTCTCAAAGGTAAAACGAGGGATCTTGGTAACCACATAATCGATACTTGGCTCAAAGGAAGCCGGGGTCGCACCACCGGTGATCTCATTTTGCAATTCATCCAGGGTATAACCGATAGCCAGCTTGGCCGCGACCTTGGCGATGGGGAAACCCGTTGCCTTGGAGGCCAGCGCCGATGAACGGGATACGCGTGGGTTCATCTCGATAATGATCATACGACCATTATCAGGATTGATTGAAAACTGTACGTTCGAACCACCGGTATCCACACCAATCTCACGTAACACAGCAAGAGAGGCATCACGCATGATCTGGTATTCTTTATCGGTCAGGGTCTGAGCCGGGGCAACAGTAATAGAGTCGCCAGTATGCACACCCATGGGATCAAAGTTTTCTATGGAACAGATGATGATACAGTTGTCTTTGCGGTCTCTAACAACTTCCATCTCGTATTCTTTCCAACCGAGGATGGATTCTTCGACCAATAATTCATTGGTTGGGGACAAATCCAGGCCGCGCTCACAGATATCCAGAAACTCTTCCTTGTTATAGGCGATACCGCCACCACTGCCGCCCATGGTGAAGGAAGGACGTACTACAGTTGGAAAACCCACCGTCTTTTGAATCTCAAGTGCCTCTTCCATGGTATGGGCCACAGCCGCCTTGGGCATGTCGAGACCAATCTTTTCCATGGCAATACGGAAACGGTCACGGTCTTCAGCCTTGTCGATAGCATCTTTAGTGGCACCGATCATTTCCACTTTGTGTTTTGCCAGCACACCCATGCGATCCAGATCCAGCGCACAGTTCAATGCCGTCTGGCCACCCATGGTGGGTAACAGCACATCGGGCTTTTCCTTCTCGATAATCTTTTCCACTGCCTGCCAGGTAATGGGCTCGATATAGGTCGCATCGGCCATCTCCGGGTCGGTCATGATGGTCGCCGGGTTGGAATTCACCAGAATGACACGGTAACCCTCTTCTTTAAGCGCCTTACAGGCCTGGGCACCGGAATAGTCAAACTCACAGGCCTGACCAATAACGATAGGACCTGCACCGATGATGAGAATGGAATTGATGTCTGTTCTTTTTGGCATAGTTTTGCTTCGGTACTTCGTTTAACTTTTCTGGTTTTCGATGAGTTCAATAAAATGATCAAACAACGGGGCTACATCATGTGGGCCTGGGCTGGCTTCCGGGTGTCCCTGGAAACTAAAGGCCGCCACATCGGTTCGTTCCACACCCTGCAGGGAACCATCAAACAGAGAGCGATGGGTTGTCTTCAAATTATCGGGCAGTGTGGCTTCATCTACGGCAAAGCCGTGGTTCTGACTGGTGATCATCACCTGCTTACTCTCTTCATCCTGTACAGGATGGTTGGCACCATGATGGCCGAATTTCATTTTGATGGTCTTGGCACCACTGGCCAGTGACAGAATCTGGTGACCAAGACAGATACCGAACATGGGCACCTTACCGGCAATCTCCTGTACCGCATTAATGGCATAGTCACAGGGCTCGGGGTCACCGGGGCCGTTAGACAGGAATACACCATCAGGTTTGAGCTTCATAACCTCGTCGGCCGGGGTCTGGGCAGGCACCACGGTCAGGCGACAGCCACGGTCCACCAGCATGCGCAGGATATTCTTTTTCACCCCAAAGTCATAGGCCACCACGTGATGGGGTAGTTTTTCTTCAATGGGATGAGGCGCTTCAGGCAGGCCGCCTTCCAGTGTCCAGCTACCCTGGGCCCACTCGTAAGGCTGGTGGGTAGTCACTTCCTTTGCCAGGTCCATGCCCTTCAGGCCGGGGAAACCTTTGGCTGCGGCAATGGCGGCTGCTTCGTCGATATTGTCACCGGCCACGATACAGCCGTTCTGGGCACCCTTCTCACGCAGGATTCGGGTCAGCTTGCGGGTATCAATATCGGCAATGGCCACCACCTTGCGGCGGGCCAGGTAATCGGTCAGGGATTCGGTGCTACGCCAGTTACTGGCCAACAGCGGCACATCACGCACCACCAGGCCACTGGCAAACAGGCCGGTGGCTTCTTCATCTTCCGGATTGGTACCGACATTGCCAATGTGAGGGTAAGTCAGGGTGACGATTTGCTGGGCATAGGAGGGGTCAGTGAGAATTTCCTGATAGCCAGTCAGGGCAGTATTGAACACCACCTCGCCTGTTGTTTGGCCATCAATACCAATGGATTCACCGTGGAATACAGTGCCATCTTCGAGTGCTAACAGAGCCGGTTTTCTCAATGTACCCTCCAGAATCTAGGCGTGCAAAAACGGGAGGCAACCTGTAAGGAAGCCTCCCGCTCGAAAATTCATGGTCGGAAATGTGTTCAGACCGGGGGGATTGTAACGAAAATCAGGATTTATCGCTAGGGGAGTAAATAAGAAACCCCTAATATTTAATTGACAGATAAAAAAATACCGGCCCTGAGGACCGGTATTTTATCGACATGAAAGATATCGATTGTTATGGAGCAAAATTATTTGTCAGCATTTCAGCTTCAGTCGTAAAGGCTGGCGCATCCAACTCATTAAAGCTGCCATACCAGTCTGCTGGATTAGTACCACTGGTTGTTGTCAACAGTGTATCCAGAAGCGTACTAGCTCCAGCACTAACATCAGCACCCGCGACAGCTGTCGAACTTGCCGTACAACGGGCACCATCACTGATTGATGTCCCATCATTCTTGATACAGGCTTCACGTTTGGAAGTATCAATAGAACCATGAATCATACTCAGAGAAAACGAAGCACTGGTCGTATTTGGTTTCCCTGCCAGTATAAAGCGCTCACTCTGTGCAGCATTAACCGAGTTACACTGACTATGCGATGACAGGACAGTACCCTGGTCTTTGCTACCATCGTAATAAAGACGATAGCTGTACACATAATACTTGTCTGTAGCACACGTTTTTGTAGTCAGGCCATCAGAAATATAAGACGCACGGGTAATATCCGTTGTCTTGTTATGATGTACCATGGTGCGATACTGCCCCTGGGCACTTTTATCACTAAAACCAAGATTCACATTTGAAGCATCATCTTTAATAAAGAAATTAATAATTGATTGATTAGCGTCTATTGCTGTTATATCAATTGCATATTTCTTATCATAATGAGTTGTAGTGCTTGCATCCGTTACTGTAATCGTAATAGCCTTGCCGTCCATCCCTGTCATATCAAGGCCACAAGTTGACTTTACACTGGTAATGATGGCAGCTGTCAGTGTTAGAGTATGGCTACCATTGGTCAGATATCTACCAGAGAATGATGATGCAGGTAAACCAGTTCCCAATGCACAGGGTATATTAATCGCAGAACGCATTCTGCCAAATATATTAATTGCCGCTTTACTGGGATTAAGGGCAGCTGGATTAAGTGTATTCACTAAATGTTTTTGCAGGGTGATTTTAGTCGAACCATCACCAGTCATATCAATAAACTCATTCGTCGTGCTCCAACCATCACCAAAATTCGGGGCGACACCGATGGCACCATATAACATGGCATTAGCCGAACTAACCTTGGTGATCGCCTCTACCTTGGTTTTGGCAGTACTGACTGCTTCAGCCAGTGGGGTAGAAGAAGAGGATGCAGGTTTTGCAGAATCATCACTGCTACACCCCGTCATTAAAATGGCTGCCAGCACACTGCTTACAGCAGCACCACGTAGATAACTATTCATAAGACTCACTCCTTTATTGTTGGCCAGTCAGCCCTTAGGAGTCAGCGCTCAGTCAGGCTTGATCGGACAGATATTTGTAAAAATCTGTTAACAATAAATCGGCAAAATAATGAAAATACTTAGGGAATTTTATGCATTTGGGAGGTTTTTAAGAATGCGATATGTAGCAGAACAAACCAGGATTGAAGTAATATTACTAATTATTCAATCACTCATGGTATCTCAAATGATCACCAACCAACCTGTGGCCGTGACCAGAAAATGTTAGCTGAAAGGTCAGATTATGGAACTCCATATCAGACCTAAATTAGATAATACTAATATTGCAGATGGGTAATAAAACGCCACCCGAAGGTGGCGTTTTTGCTTACCCATCAGTTAAGGATAGCTACAGCCCATGCTTCCAGTTATACGCATAGTCCAAACCACCTACCCTATAACCGATTTTCATCTGTTCAAGGATGGGATTTGAACCCGCATTTGTAACAGAAGGTGCATCAGAGGCATACCAGCTTTTTGTGAAACTAACTGTTTTCATGGCTCCTGTAGTCTTGTTTGATAGCTCTCTTTCTTCAGATGTATTACTGTTTGTTGTGCCAATCATATCAGTTACTTCAACAAACGAGTGAGTCATAAGTGTATCGATAACTTTATAGTCTGTTATTTCAACATGATTTGTAGTCGCTGTATCATATCGGAACCATTTAATATCGACTGAACTGACTTTCCCATTCCCATCTGTACTAATTCTCGGTACAGGTATGTATACCAGAGGCTTGCCACTATCATCTGCAGGTCTTGCTACTTCAAAATCAAACCGAGCGATAGTTGCTCCATCTTTCTTCAGATACCACCATCCTGCGGCAGGATTGCCTTTAGCCACTGATACGGTTGGAAAACCAAGTCGCGTTTCTCCATTTGTTCCTGGGGCCACGGAAAAATCCTTATCGGTATCCATACAGGACCCATCAGATAGCATCGCCATGGTATCTGTGTAAAATGGTGATGAAGAAGTCCAGGTTGTAGTCCCGTCAGTCACTGAGGTACCTACTGGCGGTTCCATACTCATTTCAACAGAGTTACCACAGATAGCATCCAAATTAACCTCTGATGATACTGTTCTCATATAAATAAAATATCCATTAAAGGTATAATTTGCTGGTAAGCCATACGCATTCTTAAGACCGGAAAAACCTGTACCATCCCAATTGAATTGAGTCGATGGCATATAAAATTTACCACTCTCATAATTCAGGTAAGCATTCATTAGATTTTTAAATGCATCATCCTGCTTACCCATCTCTGCCAATTGTTCTGCAGTCATATTAAATTTTGCAGAGACATCGGTAATTTTTCCATCTGCTGACTTTACTTCCTCTTTATTAGCAGGATTTTGAATCAGCTCACCCAGATCAATATTTCCTGTAGCTTTGGTTATGGGCATATCTACCATGGTGGTTGAATCTGAGGCCGCAGTGGCTGTGACATAGGCTACAATACTCTCTTCCTTAGTAGCCGCCTTTGAGTTTTTCAATAAAATCAGCCAGTCATACCCAGCTCTCAGTGTAAGATTAAATGAGCCGTCCGCATTCAAATTTGCAACAACAGCCTCAGCTAACATATTAGGGTAAATATCGCCACGATCATGAGGTAGTGCAACCACTTGATCAATCGTACTGCCACTAATAGCATACGTATTTTTGCCAGTGACAAATGCAAGCATCTGTTGAAGAAAGGTTTGTCTTGCAGCAACTGTATAATTAGCAGAATCAGCTACCTGGGCTTTCACACCAACAGTTCGTGATGTAGCTGGTTTTGGATCATCACTGCATCCCGCCGAACTCATTACAACTGCTACCGATAAAATAACGGGGTTTACAAACGAACCCCGCATTCCATTAAACAGGTTTTTCATTTTCATCACTCCATTCAGTAAGTTCTCAAGAGACTTATCGTCTGAACGTTGATTTCATGAAAAATTATGTACGATAATTAGTCCGGTAAATTCAATCTGTTACGGACTTCATGGTGATATGTGAGATTCGTGTGATTTATTCAGAAGGCAAATTGAAATAAAATTATATCGGCTGATTTTTCATTACTATAATGACGGTTAATCTACTAAGTTGCGATTACTGGCTTTCTGCCTTAATAATTCAGTTTTCCGTGACGGTGCAACAGCCAACCCTTTGCTCAAATTGATCATGCAGCGTCTGTAAACCACTAATACCTCTGACATATTCTCCATTTCAAGATGACATAACATTTGTTGTTGGTAAAATTCTTCAATTAATGGCTCATAGTATTCTGCATGAGAATAACACTCTATAGCTTCTTCCCAGTTTTTTGTATCTATCAAATATGTACCCATTTTTTTTACTATCCGTAAATATTTATGGTGTAAGCGACTTTGTTGTTGATGGACCCAATCACCTTCCCAATTAGTAAATAACTTTCCTTTATACAAACTCTGTAGCATTCGAGCTGAATAGAGTAGTTTTTCTTCATCGATATTAGTTTTATAAATCAACAATTCATTCTCAATTTCTGAGATTATTGATTGCACGGCAAAATAATCTAGCCAGCAGTAATCTTTATTCAAACTAATATTCCCTTCGGAGAGAATAACTGCAGATTCCGATTTCAATATTTTTCTCAATCGGTAGAGATTTGTCGTCAGAGCATGGCCAGCTGATTTACTTTTTGTGTCTGGCCAAAATAATTCAATCAATTTGCTACGAGGAACATCCTCTCCTCCTAGACAAATAATTGCCTGCAGTAACTGAAGAGGTTTGTGATATTTTGTTTTGTCGATATATTCTTTAGAGCTTTGAATTAAGACGGAAAATTCACCCAGCGTTGTGATTTTTACAGGCCATACTTTATCACCTTCATAAGTCTGTTGTACTTTAGCTTGTAGGTTGTTCTTTTTGATTAACTCACTTACGTATTCATTTTCAATGTTATTCCCTAAAGAAATCGTACATAGTCTGGATAAGACGTTCTTAGATAGCCACATATGTGCATAAAACCCATATTTTTTCCCAAAGGCCATAGTCTGTTGTAGGTTTTTTATAAAACTCTCATTTCCCTGTTCATCATCATTCACGCACGACAACAACAAACACAAAAAATGAATAAACTGGGATCCCATCCTCTCCCCAATTTGTTTTGCCTGATCAATATAGTCGTCAGATTTTTCATAACCGCCATTCAGCGATGCTATTCTGGCACTGGTCAGATAGCACATGGCTTGGGCAAACGGCATACCGGTACTATTAGCGTAGTCAGTCGCTGTTGCATTATGTGATTTAGCCTGTGCAATTTCTCCTCGTCGTATAGCAACAATACTGGCAGTATCATGAAAAAGACAAACATTCATTAACCTCGTCTGATCTGTAACATTTGACATGCTCTGAATATATTGAAAAGCCTTCTCTTCATTGCCTTGAACCAACTCACCCCAAACGTATTGTGAATAAAGCATAAAATCCCACAGATGAACACCGCTTTCATTTGCAATTCGCAAACCTGCGTCAACTGAACGAATACATTCTTCAGCCTCGCCTCTAACAGACTGATAATTGGCTCTCATACAAAGCCAGACGATATTCAGCATGGGGGATAGATTGATTTTTTCTACAACAGGCCTTAACCATTCAAGCACCATTGCCGTTTCGCCCATATCGCCTTTCCACCATGTATAATACAACACCAGATGGTGACCAATCATAACCTTGACATGCAAATCCACAGTGTTTTGAAATATTTCTTTTAACCTTGATAAACATTGATCCATTTCAGGGTGATCAGGTTGCCGATACATCAGCGCCATAAAAAAGGCGAAAATGAATCTTGTAGATATGTCTGGAGACAGACGAGACATATCTTGCTGTTTAATCAGACCTGCCTCTTCAATCCAGTAGTCAAGTACTGAAAAATCACCCCATTCATACACGTATGTATCAACAACTCCTGCCCACGACAAAACCACACCCGTTTGCATATTGTCCTGCTTGAATAATTTATAAGAACCAGCTAGATAATCTCGTGATTTGACTGGATTATAATGGACGCATGATACCCCCAACCAATACAGCAACCATGGGTTTTGACTGCTTATTTCATATGGTATGTTGCTTAACCATTTTTCAATTACATTTACACGCCCCTGTAAAAAAAGTGTTTGAGCTTGTTCGCTAGCCAGCTTACCTAGCCTTTGCCAGTTACAAGTATCAACGAGCAGCTCTACCGCTGTTTCATAATCACCATTTTCTATCAATACGGATGAAATCTTGTTCTTCAATGAAGATATTTCAATAGCAGTGAAATTTTTCTCGACCATTTTCATAAGAAACACACGAAACAGATCATGATATTTATAAACAATATCACTCGAGAGTATTCGTGTAGTGAAATAATTATTCTGGGAGAAAAACTCAAGAATACTTTCTGAATTTGTCTGCCCTGTAATCTTATCAGCCATTACCGCTGTAATTTCGGGTAAAAAAGCCGTTTTCATGAGAAATTTCTGTGTTGCCTTATCACTATTTTTTATCACTTCTTCGGCAAAGTAATCAAAAACATTGTCAGGCGCAGTATCCAGACTTCCTGACAACTGATAGTTTTTCAGCATTAAAACCAGCGCCGACACCCAACCCTGGCTATAGCGAAATAAAGTGTTACAATTCTCATCCGAAATTTGTTCAAAGCTCTTAAGTTTACATATTTCAAGAGCTTCTGTTTGAGTTAATGATAATTCTGTTTTTCCGATCACAGATATATTTTCATTTGCAATACATCGGGCATAAATTGGTGATGGCATTTCACGACTGTTCACAATAAGTTGTAAGTCAGGTGGCATATTCAACAAACAATGTTTCAAGACATTATGCAAACCAGATTCTTGTGGTATTTCCTGAAAATTATCCAGAACAAGGAACCATTGAGACCCAATTAAATGATTTATTTCATTTATAAAATTCAGTGCAAATAATTCTTCACTACCCTTATACTCCGTTGAATACACAGGAAGTTCATCTGTAATCGATAAAGTCTGTTGGGCAGATTGCCTCAGATAATGAAAAAAATTTGAAACATCACCATCATTATGGTCCAACTGATACCACAAGGCCTTCGCTTTGGATTTTTCGAGATAACTACTCGTCAGGGATGTTTTGCCGTAGCCACCAGGTGCACAAACCCAGATACAATCGTGCTCCTTCAGAACATCCATTTTCTGAAATAACCTTTCTCTGAAGAGAATGTTTACAGGTTTAGGTGGTGATATTTTGGCCCAGTTTATCAAGGATGGCGAGCAGCCCGACATTGATTCTCATACCGTATTATTTTTATATGGTTTAAATACTATACAAAAATAAGTGGAACTCAAGGAAATGCTCACACAGGTATCACATAGAGGTAAAATAACAAGGAAAATACCTCGCCAGGATTGTTTATAGCTGCCTTCGCAATATCTATTTAATTTTAAACTGGCTAATTAGTCCTTCAAGCCTAATACATCCTGCATATCGAACAGACCAGCATCATGTTGCATGAGCCAGTTAGCAGCACGCACCGCTCCCTTGGCGAAGGTCATACGGGATGAGGCTTTGTGGGTGATTTCGACACGCTCACCAATATCGGCAAACATCACCGTGTGTTCCCCGACGATATCACCGGCACGGATGGTCTCAAATCCAATGGTCTTACGATCCCGCTCACCGGTATTACCTTCACGGCCATAGACGGCACAATCTTTTAGATCACGGCCAAGGGCCTCAGCCACGACTTCACCCATACGCAGGGCGGTACCAGAAGGGGCATCGACTTTATGGCGATGATGGGCTTCGATGACTTCGATATCGGTATAGTCCCCCATGACACGGGCGGCCATGTCGAGGAGTTTTAGACACAGGTTCACACCGACACTCATGTTGGGCGCAAACACGATACCGATCTCTTTGGCAGCATCGCTGATCTGCTTTTTCTGCTCATCAGTGAAACCAGTCGTGCCAATAACAATTTTTTTACCAGCCTTGCGGCAGATTTCAAGATTGCTGAGTGTCACTTCAGGGCGGGTGAAATCGATCAACACATCAAAATCACCCGTGGCACTATTCAGGTCATCAACAATCGTGACTCCCAGATTGCCAACACCGGCCATCTCACCTGCATCCGCACCGATAACGGTGCTGCCATTTCGTTCGATGGCTGAGGCAACAGTGGTTGATTCGTTTTCAATAGTGGCTTCGATGAGCACGCGGCCCATTCTCCCCGCCGCACCGGTAATCGCAATTCTTGTCATTATTCAGTACCTTTTAAATTCTAACCGCAAAGGACACGAAGTATCGCAAAGTAAAACCACTTTCACGTCCTGCGTGACAGTGAACGATGGCATTCTAATACCTGAGAAAAGAAACAAACACCCTTAATTAACTCTCTGAGAAAAAATTCAAGGTGAAAAAATAAACTTTGCGTTCCTTCGCGCTCTTTGCGGTTAAGGGTTTGAATCAGGATTTCATATCTTCGAAGAATTTCTTCACCCCATCCAGCCAGGAGGCGGCGCGAGGACTATGGTGAACACTATCCTCTTCCATTGACTTACCCAATTCCTGAAGTAGTTCTTTTTGTTTTTTCGTCAGCTTGACTGGTGTCTCGACATCGACCTTGCAAAGCAGATCACCAGGACCACCACCACGAGGGGATTTGACACCCTTGCCGCGCAGGCGGAACATCTTACCGGACTGGGTTTCTGCCGGGACTTTGAGTTTGACTCGACCATCCAGGGTTGGGACTTCCAGTTCACCACCCAGACCGGCAGTAACAAAGCTAATGGGGACTTCACAGTAGAGGTCATTGCCTTCACGGGTAAATATTTTGTGGGGACGAACATGCATATGCACATACAGATCACCAGCTGGGCCGCCGTTCTCACCCGCTTCTCCTTCACCAGAAAGACGAATACGATCCCCGGTGTCTACACCAGGAGGTACTTTCACTGACAGGGTTTTGTGTTTTTCAACCACCCCCTGGCCACGGCACTTGCCACAGGGATTATCGATCATCTTGCCACTGCCATGGCAACGGGGGCAGGTCTGCTGTAGGGAGAAAAAGCCCTGCTGCATACGCACCTGGCCATGACCGCCACAGGTGGTACAGGTAGTGGGGCTAGTACCTTTTTTGGCACCGGTGCCGCCACACTCATCACAGCCGACATGGGTAGGGATACGAATTTGGACTGTAGTACCACCTACGGCCTCTTCCAGATCCAGCTCCAGGTTGTAGCGCAGATCGGCTCCGCGATAGACTCGCTGACCACCACCGGCTCGGCCGCCACCAGCGCCGCCAAAGATATCACCAAACACATCACCGAAGATGTCAGAGAAGCTGGCACCGCCACCACCGTAACCTCCACCGCCCATACCGGCACTGGGGTCAACACCGGCATGACCAAACTGGTCATAGGCAGCCCGCTTCTGGCTGTCACTCAGGATATCGTAGGCCTCTTTGGCCTCTTTGAATTTCTCTTCTGCTTCCGGATTATCAGCATTGCGATCAGGATGGAATTTCATGGCCATGCGCTTAAAGGCCTTTTTGATCTCGGCCTCACTGGCGTTTTTGGATATTCCCAGAACTTCGTAATAGTCGCGTTTATCGGCCATATTCTTCTATCAAATCGTTAGTTGGTAAATTAATATTTTTGTTACTTCCTGACACACAACGACAGGCGTGCTCTTCAACACGCCTGTCATGTTTGCCTAAACCTGATGAAGGGGTTTATTTCTTAGCGTCGTCGACTTCTTCGAACTCGGCATCTACCACATCATCATCGGCCTTCTGTTGCTGAGCACCGGCATCGGCACCAGGGGCAGCGCCTTCAGCACCGGCCGCACCTTTTTCAGCATACAGGCGTTCTGCCATCTTGCCAGAGGCCTCGGCCAGGGCCTTGGTCTTGGCTTCAATATTGTCCAGGTCATCACCCTTGATGGCCTCTTCCAGATCCTTGATGGCCGCTTCGATTGACTCTTTCTCACCGGCTTCGAGTTTATCGTCGCCCAACTCTTCCATAGATTTCTTCGTCGCATGAATCATACCGTCAGCCTGGTTGCGGGCATTGACCAACTCATGGAACTTCTTATCTTCTGAAGCATGGGCCTCGGCATCCTTGACCATCTTTTCAACTTCCTCATCCGACAGACCACTGGAGGCCTTGATGACAATGGACTGTTCCTTACCCGTACCCTTATCTTTCGCAGATACATGGAGGATACCGTTGGCATCGATGTCAAAGGTCACTTCAATCTGTGGCACACCGCGTGGTGCAGGTGGAATGTCCGTCAGGTCAAAACGACCCAGGGATTTATTCGCATCGGCACGTTCGCGTTCACCCTGAATAACATGAACCGTTACCGCATTCTGGTTGTCGTCGGCCGTTGAGAACACCTGGTTCGCCTTGGTCGGGATGGTAGTGTTTTTGTCGATGAGCTTGGTCATCACACCACCCATGGTTTCGATACCCAGTGACAGGGGTGTTACGTCAAGCAGCAATACGTCTTTCACCTCACCGCCCAGTACACCACCCTGAATTGAGGCACCCGCAGCAACCGCTTCATCTGGGTTTACATCCCTACGAGGTTCCTTGCCAAAGAAGCCCTGTACCGCTTCCTGTACTTTAGGCATACGGCTCTGACCACCAACAAGAATCACATCATTGATTTCAGAGGCAGACACACCAGCATCTTTCAGGGCAACCTTGCACGGCTCAATGGAACGGGCAATCAGGTCTTCAACCAGTGATTCCAGCTTGGCGCGGGTGACTTTAATATTTAAGTGCTTAGGACCAGTGGCATCTGCCGTTACATAAGGCAGGTTCACATCGGTCTGTGAAGAAGAAGACAGTTCGATCTTGGCCTTTTCTGCCGCCTCTTTCAGACGCTGCATGGCCAGGGGATCGCCCTTAAGGTCAATGCCCTGCTCTTTCTTGAATTCTTCCGCCAGGTAATCGATGAGGCGCATGTCGAAGTCTTCACCACCGAGGAAGGTGTCACCATTGGTGGACAGCACTTCGATCTGGTGTTCGCCATCGATATCGGCAATTTCGATAATAGAGATATCGAAGGTACCACCACCCAGGTCATAGACAGCTACCTTGCGGTCACCTTCTTTTTTGTCCATGCCGAAGGCCAGGGCCGCGGCAGTGGGCTCATTGATAATACGTTTGACTTCCAGACCCGCAATCTTACCGGCATCCTTGGTAGCCTGACGCTGTGAGTCATTGAAATAGGCTGGGACCGTAATAACGGCTTCCGTGACAGGCTCACCGAGATAGTCTTCGGCGGTCTTTTTCATTTTCATCAGTACGCGGGCTGAAATTTCAGGTGGGGCCATTTTCTTGCCGTCGGCTTCCACCCAGGCATCGCCATTATCGGCCTTGATGATTTTATAAGGCACCATGTCGATGTCTTTCTGGACTTCGGCATCGGTGAACTTGCGACCAATCAGACGTTTAACTGCAAACAGGGTATTCGTGGGGTTAGTCACGGCCTGACGCTTGGCAGACTGGCCAACTAGTACGTCATCACCTGTAAATGCCACAATAGAAGGGGTGGTGCGATCACCCTCGCTGTTTTCTATAACCTTGGTATTACCGCCTTCCATCACGGCCACGCATGAGTTGGTTGTACCCAGGTCAATTCCGATAATCTTGCCCATCGCCTTAATTCTCCAAAATTATTTGTTCAATTCGTTGATAATTAAAAATATCTATACTGCCTAATACATGGGGTCTTTGGACCCGAGATCAAGCCTCTTCATCCACATTTGAGCCCTTCTGCTCCGCTGTAGCAGCTCCCTCGCCATTGGATACCACCACCATGGCGGGGCGAATCAGGCGCTCATTGAGGGTGTAGCCCTTTTGCATCACGTTAATGACCGTATTGGCCGCCTTATCAGGGGCCGGGATCATGGAAACGGCCTGGTGCAATTCGGGATTAAAGGGTTCATCCAGGGGATGCACCTCTTTGATGGCAAACTTCTCCATCAGACTGGTCAACATCTTCAGGGTCAGCTCGGTACCCTCTGTCAGACTGGCCAGTTCGGCATTCTCAGCCTGTGCTGCGGCCAGACCCATTTCCAGGCTATCGCGTACCCCCAGCAATTCCTGGGCAATCTTCTCCAGGGCAAACTTGTGGGCGTTTTCCAGCTCACGCTCGGTACGGCGACGCAGGTTATCCATCTCTGCCTGGGTACGAACCAGTTTGTCCCAGTTCTCCTCAGCCTTTTTCTCGGCCTCGGCCAGCTTACCAGCCAGATTTTCTCCGGCATCATCGGGTTGGGCCTGTGCTTCAGATTCTATCTCGGCCTGCTCTTTAGCCGCCTCGATATCCTGTTCTACATTTGCTTCTGTTTCTTTATCGCTCATTTGCCTCTCCAGTTCGGGCATTTGTCGTAAACACTGCCCTGCCCGCCTCCGGGCATAGACACTCCGATATATAGGGATGATTATTCTGAGCTCAAGGCCGAGCTCAATATTTTTGCAGTAACATCGACAATCGGGATAACCCGATCATAGGCCATGCGAGTTGGTCCAATGACCCCGAGCACACCCACTACCTGATCCTGCACCGTATAAGGTGAGGTCACGACGGAACATTCATCCAGCACCTTGTAACCGGATTCCTCTCCGATGAAGATTTGCATCCCATCGGTGTGGATGGATTTATCCAGCAGGTGCAGTAGGTCGTTCTTAGTGGTGAAGGCATCGAACAACTGGCGCAGCTTGTCCACATCGCCCATCTCGGCATAGCTCATCAGGTTGGTCTCCCCAGCCATGATGTAGTCACTATTGCGTTTTTCATCCAGCACCTGTCCCGTAACGTCCATGGCTGTCATCATCATACGATTCATATCTTCACGGGCCTGCTGCATACTACTTAATAACAGCTCTCGAATATTGGTCAGATCCTTACCGGCATACTCACGGTTTAGGAAGTTGGCTGCCTGCTGCAGCTCAGATTGTCCATATTTCCGGTCGGTATGGATCACCTTGTTCTGTACTTCCTGCTCATTGACCACCAGAACCACCAGCACCCGCTGGCCGGAGAGGGGCAGAAATTCAATCTGGCGCAGGGTCAGTTTCTCACGGCGAGGGATCATCACCACCCCGGCCATCTGGGTAACACTGGATAACAGGGCCGACGCCTTATTAATCATTTCATCGGAAGAATCTGACGCCATTTCCTGTTTGAGCTTTTCGATAAGATTATTGCGCAGAGGTTTGACTGTCACCAGATTGTCCACAAACAGGCGATAACCCTGTACCGTCGGGATACGACCGGCCGAGGTGTGGGGCGAAACAATGAGCCCCAGATCATCCAGGTCAGCCATCACGTTGCGGATGGTCGCTGGACTGAATTTCATACCACTGTCTTTGGCCAGGGTACGAGAGCCTATGGGCTGACCATCTTTGATATAACGCTCGATCAGAACCTTGAGCAGATTCTGTGCACGTTCATCGAGAATAATAGGACTAGCAGTCAAAATTCATAAACCTGAAACAACAATCAATTAGCAACATGCATTTTAATAAGATTAACCAAATTTAGCACTCCCCAGACAGGAGTGCTAAGTAAATTCGTATAAATTTACTCGATTCACAACATAAGTTAACGACTGCATAGCCCTTGAGGTCGCTCATGTGCTAACTTTGCGGAAAATAAACAAGAATTAATCAGGTATGGCAGGCGAATTCTCCACAATTGGTTTAATTGGTAAATACGGCGAGTCCACTATGGGTGAAACCCTGGTGCATATCAGCGAGGAACTGGCCAAATACGACTGCAGTGTCATGCTCGAAGACGAAACCGCTTCCAAGATTTCCAACCATAAGCTGCCGACCGCCTCTCTTGAAAAGATTGGCAATGAGTGCGATCTCGCCATTATCGTGGGTGGCGATGGCACCTTACTCAATGCCGCCCGTAACCTGATTGACTATAACGTTCCGATATTAGGTATTAACCTCGGTCGGCTGGGTTTTCTGGTGGACATTTCCCCGGATGAGATCGGCCGGCGCTTCGAAGAACTGTTTGATGGCAAGTATGAGGTCGAACATCGCATCATGTTGAACATGACCGTGGAACACCAGGATGGCCGTATCAGTAAAAATGATGCCTTTAATGATGTCGTGGTTCACAAGTGGGATGTGGCGCGCATGATCGAAACGGAAACCTTCATCAATGGTAAGTTTCTGAACACCATGCGGGCCGATGGACTGATTGTCTCAACCCCAACCGGCTCGACGGCCTATGCCCTGTCCGGGGGTGGTCCCATCCTGCAACCGGACCTGGATGCCCTGGTACTGGTCCCCATTTGCCCCCATACCATGAGTTTTCGCCCCATCGTGATCGATGGTGAAAGCAAAATAGAACTCCACGTCAAGGATTCCACCGATAAGGCCCAGGTCACCTGTGATGGTCAGACCAATTTTTCCCTGGTTTCCGGGGACAAGGTGATCATTGAACGAAAAAGCCGGGTGATACGCCTGATCCATCCCTGTAAACACGACCACTATGAAATCCTACGTGCCAAGCTGCGCTGGGGTGAGAATTTCTGATTTCGGCGTTTTATCTATTTCCACCCCTGCCGGGTTTTTATATGATTGCGCCAATATATTAAAGCAGTATTCATACTCCCCCCTCTCCCCCATGGAGAGGGATGAAGTAAGGGGATTTAAAAGCCAATATGCTCAACCACATCCACATCTGGAACTTCGCCATTGTCGAAAAGCTCGATCTGGCCCTTGATGGCGGCCTGACCGTACTCACGGGTGAAACCGGTGCCGGTAAATCCATTCTCCTCAATGCGTTGGGGTTGGCCCTGGGAGACCGAGCAGGCAGTGATGTGGTACGCCATGGGGCCGACAAGGCCGAGGTCAGTGTGTCTTTTGATACCAGTGACAACCCCGTAGCCGAGGCCTGGTTGGTCGAGCATGAACTGGATAGTGCCAATGAGTGCATTATCCGCAGGACCATTAGCCTCAAAGGCCCCTCCAAGGCCTTTATCAATGGCAAACCCACCCCGGTCAGTATGTTGCGCGAACTGGGTGAAATGCTGGTGGATTTGCATGGCCAGCATGAACACCAATCTCTTTTGAAAAGAGAACTCCAGGGTCAGTTAGTGGATAATTTTGCCGATAACGGCAATCTCCTGAAAGATGTCGCCAGTGCATTCAAAAACTGGCAGTCATTACAGGCTGAGTATAAACGCCTGTCCCAGGCCAAGACGGATCGGGATTCCCGCCTGGATCTGCTCCGCTATCAGGTTCAGGAGCTTGAGGCCCTCAGTCTCAAAGAGGGTGAGCTGAGTAAGATGGAACTGGATCACCGACGTCTGAGTAATGCCAGTCAGTTAATGGCGACCACGGAACGTTTGATCCAGCAGTTGAGTGAGGCCGATGAACTGGCTATTACCCAAATACTGTCGCATTGTCAGGTCGATGTCTCATCACTGCAGGAGATGGATCCTGTTTTCAAAGGTGTTGCCGAAATGCTCGACTCGGCTGCGATCCAGATCAATGAGGCCAGTACCGAATTACGTCACTACCTGTCTGAGCTGGAACTGGATCCTGAGCAGCTTAACCAACTGGAACAGGGCCTGACCGAAATTCACAGCCTGGCCCGCAAGCACCGTATCGAACCCGAGCAATTACATGCTGTACTGCCTGAGCTACAGGAAGAACTAAAAGAACTGGAAGAAGCCGATGTTCGTATCGAGAAAATCGAAGGGGAAATCCAGCAGGCAGAACAGGCCTATCGCAAGCTGGCCGGTAAACTGAGCAAACAACGCCAGCAGGCGGCCAAACATCTTTCCAGCCATATTACCGATGCCATGCAGGAGCTGAGCATGGGCGGCGGTCAATTCGAGGTACAACTGGACTCTCTGCCTGAAGACACACCGACCGCCAATGGCATGGAAAAGATCGAATTTCTGGTCAGTGCCAATCCCGGTCAACCCGTAAAGCCTCTCACCAAAGTCGCCTCTGGTGGTGAAATCTCCCGTATCAGTCTGGCCATCCAGGTCTGTACCACCCAGGCGGCAGTCATCCCTACCCTGGTGTTCGATGAGGTGGATGTTGGCATTGGTGGCCGGGTCGCAGAAATCGTCGGTCAGCGACTGCGTAAGCTGGCCGGGAACCGCCAGGTCCTGTGCGTCACCCACCTGCCCCAGGTGGCAGCCCTTGGCCATCATCACCTGCAGGTCAGCAAGCATGTGGATGGTAACCTGACCATTACCCAGATCCAACCCCTGCAAATTGAACAACGGGTGGATGAACTGGCCAGAATGTTAGGTGGTCTGGAAATTACTGAGCAGACTATTTCCCATGCACGGGAAATGATCGAAAAAGCTCAAGCCTGATTATTACTTTTTAGACTGGCAATCTGAACAGATACCAAAGATATACAGGGAGTGGTCTTCCATGGAATAGCCATTCTCACGAGCAATAGCCGCCTGCCGTGCCTCGATAACATCATCCACAAATTCATCCACTCGACCACACTTCACACAAAGTATATGGTCGTGATGTTCCCCATCATTCAGCTCAAAAATGGAGTGGTCCCCTTCAAAGTGATGGCGCGTTACCAGGCCCGCAGACTCGAACTGGGTTAACACCCGATACACCGTTGCCAGGCCCACTTCTTCACCTGAATCCAGCAGGGATTTATAAACATCCTCAGCACTCATATGCCTCACCTTGCTTTCCTCGAGGAACTTGAGAATTTTCAGGCGTGGCACAGTGGCCTTTAGACCGGCCTGTTTTAAATCTTTACTTTCCATCATTTACCCTTTGGGACAGAGTCGCATTTCGGTTATGATTCGCTTCCGTTAATTATAGTCTGAAAACCGATCTAAATGCGAAAGATTCTCATTTCTAGTTTTATTTTTCCGGTGCTTTTGCTGTCCAGCTGCGTCTATGTGGCTGATGTCCAGCAGGGTAATGTGATCGACAAGGAAGAGCTGGATCAGCTTAAAGTGGGAATGACCAAAAAGCAGGTTAAGTTCCTGCTGGGTACACCCATCATCAAGGATGCCTTCCACAAGAACCGCTGGGATTATGTTTATACCTTGCGTAAGGGAGATAACTACATTCTTGAACAACGCCGTATGAAACTTGAATTCAAAGGCGACAAACTCAGCAAGATTGACAATCGAGGTTATCCAAATCCACCACTAAAGACGGAAGAGGAAGACGACTAGTCATTATCTTCTTTTCTGGATTCTTTCTTTTCTGCCCGTTTGCGGCGTGATTCTTTCGGGTCAGCAATTAACTTACGATAGATTTCTACCCTGTCCTGCTCTTTAAGGGGAGTATCAAGCTTGCAGATTTTGCCAAAGACACCGGCTTTGTTTACCTTCAAATCGATCTCGGGATATTTTTCCTGGATACCAGACAATTGAATGGCCTGTTCAACTGTCGTCCCAGCTTCCACCTGTAATGGAATAATCACCTGCTCATCAGCTAAGGCATAAGCCACTTCAACTTTCATACACGCTCCTTAACCATATATGACAATGGCACGTTGGGTAAATGCATCCACCAGACTACCAGCCATCTGCCCAAAAAGAGGACCAAAACTCATTCCGATTAAACGGTTTGAAAATTCAAATTCCAGATCCAGCATAATTTTACATCCCTCTTCACCCAGAGGCTGAAACTGCCAGATACCTTCAAGCTTTTTAAAAGGGCCTTCCACTAGATGCATATTAATCTGCTGGGCTTTGCCATACACATTTCGTGTTGTGAAGGCCTTCTGAAATCCACTATGGGAAATCTCCAGGCTGGCTGTCACATCCAGTTCGGTACGTTGAATCACAGTACTACCGCTACACCAGGGTAAAAACTCCACATAGGCCTCAACATCATCGACCAGGCTGAACATCTGAACCGGTGTATAAGGCACCAGTGCACTTTTATTTATAACTGCCACAACACACTACTTAAAGGTTACGATTCCCAAAACATTCAGGAACACAATTATCACTGCGATGGGAGTGATATATCTGACTAGAAAACGCCAGAGTTTAAACCCAATCCTATCGCCCATATCCAGCTCTTCCATACTGGCCTCACGACTCATGATCCAGACCGAGAAGATGGCGATTAACAAACCACCCAACGGTAACATGATGTTGGCCGTGAGATAATCAAGTAGATCAAAGATGGTGGCATCTTTAAAAATCTTGATATCCTCAAGTGGTTTCAGATCTGACCATATATTAAAGGAAAACACGGTCAGCAAGCCCATTCCCCAACAGGCCAGTCCCATCAGGATGGCAGCCTTTGCCCTGCTGATTTTCACATTTTCGACCAGCCAGGCAACCGCCGGTTCAATCAGGGAAATACTGGATGACCAGGCGGCAAAGGTCAGGAGAATAAAAAACAATGTCCCAAATATGATTCCCCCATCCATATGACCAAAGGCAAACGGTAAGGTATTAAAAATCAATCCCGGTCCCGAACCCGGTTCCAGGTTATTGGCAAAAACGATAGGGAATATGGCCAAACCGGCAAGAAGGGCCACAACAGTATCCGCCAGAGCAATCATAAAAGTTGTTTTAGCAATTGACGTACCGGCTGGCAGATAAGAACCATAAACCATGATAGCCCCCATTCCCAGGCTCAGGGTAAAAAAGGCATGGCCCATGGCAATTAAAACGGCATTCCAAGACATGTATTGATTGCCCTGCGCATCGGTTTTGTAAAACAGGGCTTCAAAGTCAGGAGTAAACAGGAATTTTACTGCCATATTGAACTCACCGTTTTGCATGGAATAGCCCACCAGTAAAATCAAAATGATAAACAGAGAGGGCATCAGAAACTTGACCGCCTTTTCCAGACCACCCTGTACCCCGCGAGCAACCACCACCATGGTCATTACCATGAACAGGGTATGCCAGGCGATAAGTTTTTCAGGATCACCGACCAGAGAAACAAATTCATTTTTTATGACTTCGACTGAAGCATCAGTAAATACACCTGAGGAGGCACGCATAATATAGGCTATGGCCCAACCGGCAATTACACTGTAATAGGAAAGAATTAGGAAACCCGCAATCACACCTAACCAGCCCAGATATTGCCAATGCGTGGAATGACCGGCCTCAATGGAAAGGTCTCGCATGGTATTGATTGGACTTTGACGTCCACGGCGACCCAGCATAATTTCCGCCATCATAATGGGAACACCGATAACCAGAATACAGGCCAGATAAACCAGGACAAACGCACCGCCACCATTTTCTCCGGTAATATATGGAAACTTCCAGATATTCCCCAATCCAACGGCTGAACCCGTAGCCGCTAAAATAAAGGCCCAGCGCGAAGACCACTCACCATGGATCGACTCCCGAATACTCACCATTTAATCTCCTCGTCTTTATCCTTTAACTAAGTATAAGATTCTTAACCATTTTAGACCCTATCTCAAGCTCAGACAGAATTTAAGAGGAATTTAATGGTAGTATCCGCCTTTCCCACAAGTTAGATATAATGTCCTGATGGCTAAGAAAAAAGACAAAAAGGGTGGTTCATCCAGCACCATTGCCCTGAATAAAAAATCCCGACATGACTATCATCTGGAAGATCGCCTTGAAGCCGGTCTGGTACTTGAAGGTTGGGAAGTTAAAAGCTTGCGGGCAGGTCGAGTAAACCTGCAAGACAGCTATGTATTCATTCGGGATGGGGAGGCCTGGTTGTTTGCATGTCAGATAACCCCCTTGCAGACAGCCTCAACCCATATTCAGCCAAGGCCTATGCGTGACCGTAAATTGCTATTAAACCGGGGTGAACTCAATCGTCTGATCGGAGCAGTCGAACGCAAAGGTTATGCCCTGGTTCCCACCGCCATGTACTGGGTCAAAGGCAGAGCCAAACTGGAGATTGCACTGGCCAAGGGTAAGCAGGCTCACGACAAACGGGCCAGCCTGAAAGAACGTGACTGGCAGCGTGATAAGCAACGCATTATGAAAAAAGGTTAATTTTTAATCAAAATTAATTGAACACGGGACAAGTTATTCCTATATATATAGGCAACTTTTCGATAGACTCCTTGTCGGAAAGAAAGTAAGACTTCGGGGGCGACCTGGCTTCGACGCGGGTTACGAAACCGGAGGTGCATGCCGAGGTGCAAATTCCTCGTTAATCTGTTTGCAAAACTTATAGTTGCCAACGACGACAACTACGCTTTAGCTGCTTAATAACCAGCGTAAAGCCTTCGGCCTGAGGTGTGCCTGTACGCGCAGATAACCGGAGTCATCCCATATAGGATCGCGCTGAAGTTTGTTCGGGATGGATGCGTTAAACTCTTACCGAAATCGCCAGCTGTTTTCCCTGCCAGTCGGGTAGCTTCTGGTTAAATTAATTGACTGAATAAGCATGTAGAGCCGATGGCAGAGGGCTGGCGGACGCGGGTTCGATTCCCGCCGCCTCCACCAGACAATAAACAAGGGACTCTTCCGAGTCCCTTTTTATTTTTACAACCCAGTTTGTTTAATGACCTTCTGGATATTCCCAAGACGTCTCACCCAGGGAGACCATTTTCGTATTTCTTCTGGTAGTTGTTCGATTTCATCGCTGGCTGAAGCGACTGAGTCAAAAGAGCCGTATATTAAAAAGTACCAGGTTTCACCGTCCTGTATTTTTTTGTAATACCCACCTTTGCCCTGCATCTGATTTTCATTGTAATATTTTATCACATGTTTTTCACTGCGGCTGCTCGCAAGTTGCAGGGTATAATTCCTTGGATTTTGATTCAGAACCCAACCAACAGGATTCATATCAGAAAGAGTTTTATTAACCCGCGAACGTTCTACACGCTGAATATCGCTCTCTCTTGCTGGTTTGACGCTGTCACTGTTTAATTCATCTGTTGCTGATATCAGTCTTTGCTTTGTAGCAACCTTGTACCACTTTGTTGACTCAGACTTATCACTATCAACACCGTATCCCTCACGATAGAAAACGGCAAGATTATATTGCGCAACTGGATTACCTTTTGCCGCCAGTTTTTTCCAGAGCGTAACAGCCTCATCATAATTTCCGGCTTTAGTGGCCGCGACAGCACGCTGATAATCATTCGCCACGATAGATGATGGATATAACCCGGATGTGAATATCGCTGTCACAATGAGTACTAACCTGAATGACTTCTTGCTCATTGTTCTGACCTCTTGTTAACTGCATCCTTCATCTTAATGAAGAACAAAACTCAAGGATGATGTGCAACCTTACTGTGTGGGACAATCCGAAGTGGACTGAAGGGGTACCTGAGATTTTTGCAGAGAAACCAGCCAGTCATGTAATAACAGATTAGCCTGACGTTTTTCCTGATGATTTTGTGGATTACCCTTTCCGAGGTCTTTATGTTTAGGTAATAAACCAGTAAATCCCTGGTAGGAAATTACCTCAGTTACCCTAGCATCATTGTAAAGACGTACCTGCATTTTGATTTCAGGCACTGACTTTGCACTGTAGGCCTCGGTAAGCACCAATGTAATGGTATAACGACATCTTTCAACAACACGAACCTTAGTCTCGCCACGACCTGGAATGAAAAAAGTAGCTTCTTCACTTGCTGTCTGTTCCAGCATTTTACTAAACAGCCCAGTAAGCAGAGCATAGTTACGCTCATAAATCCACATAGGATCTCTGGCTCTTAATGCGGCAATCGTATGACTCATGTTATCTACCTTACCTCACTGGTAATGTCTCCAGTATTAAACTTTTTATCGGCCATAATCTCTGCTTCTTAATATATAAATGACACTCTAAGCCAGAACAAATAACAAAAAATGACAACAATGACTAAAGACAGAAAAATAATATATTCTATCTCTTCATAATAACATTACTATAATTATGTATAAAAGACAAAAAAAATGCCAGCTACAATGCTGGCATTATTCGAGCACTTTTTATACTCGTATTAATCCTCAATAAAAATTGGCTCTAGCCTGGATATATCATTAATCACCATCCATTCACCTTCACCTGATTCAACTCGGTTTTTCCATTGTTCCATGCGTTTCATATATTTTCGTGGATCAATATTATCACTTCTCAACTTGGTTACATTTAATGCGATAACTCTAAATCCTTCAAGATGAAAATCAATATTGCGGACATAGCCTTTTTGAATTTCTTCCTTAAGATCTGAGAAGATAATGATGGTCTTTTTTCTTGTAGCACGCTCTTTAAGAAACTCTGTTGCCTGTAAGATACCACCAGTTATATCAGTGTATCGACTTGGTTTTACAGTTTTAACAAATCGATTAATTTTTTCTCGAAACTGACGTTTCTGTTGATTCGACATACTTGGTCGATCATCGAAAGTTTGCTTATGAATAATATCTTTTTCACTAAAACTACCAGTATCAACACGTCCAATTGCAAAAGTATCACCCGGTTTTAACTGTGTCAGTGCAAAGTTAATTACCCGTTGTGCCTGAACCAGTTCCTTGGTATAAGTTCCCGAAGTATCAAGCAGCATATAGACACCGTGGTTGTATGGGCCACTATCCGCACAGGCAGATAGTAAACCCATCATACTCCCAAGCAATATCGCTTTCATTCTAAATACCATTGATATAAATCCCCTATATTGTGCTTATAACATAAAACATTATTACCAGGCGCGTGCTTTATTATCGCCTGGTTTAGCGCCCTTTTTTTCGGCTTGCTTTCCCTGAACAACGGTCTCTATCCAGAGTGGCAGGAATATAATCAAGTCATAGGTATGAATAAATGTATTGCTTGTGAACTTAGCGATATCACCTAACACTCGTAATGCCCAGGCAAGAGAACGAAGCGTGCCAACAGCTACCACACCAATAACCGTGCGGAATGAATGTATAAATGATTCCAGAGGAATTGCCACAAACGTTAAGGCAAACGGTAAAATAAAGCCCATCCCCATTTGTGCAGCGGTTGTAATCCACAGGAATGAATCCTGGATGACCTCTGCGGCCCCACCACGTAGTGCGGCGCGTGTTGCGGCTTCATCCTGCATCAGTATCTCACGCATAAAGGCCAGACCTGCTTCAACTACTGCTAGGCTTGTTAAAATGGTTAATGAGATCCAGAACATTTTGACACGTAACTTATCATTCAAAGCCCCAATAACTGGAAACAATCGAGTAATACGCATGGCCTCCATAAGGAACAGCCCCATGGCAAGTTCTACAAGAATAATTACCAGTGCTGCAATATTTGAAGTCTGGAAACCCATGATTCGATTGGTACCACCCACCATTTCTGACATAGGCCGTGCAATCAAATTAAAGTTGATAATCGCACCACCTACCGCAATACACATAACAAAAGCAGCAATAAAAAACTGCGTCATGGATGAGGATGAAAGCTCACGTACCGCACGATCTGTTTTCTTTAAAATATTTTCATAGTTATCCATATGGCGATCAATCACCTTGGCTCGATCAAGAATACTATTTACATTCTTATCAACAAGGTTCAAAGCTGACAGCACCTTACGCCAGTGAGGCATCATATCTTTCAGATAGATATGACGCTTGTGGCTGGATTTACGATATTCCTCAATCGCGTTGTTATTGGCCTTGACCAGAGAATGATGAATATCATCAAGAATACTGCCAACCATTGGGTCATCTTTTGCTGGAATACTGGCTACAGCATCGACCGCCTTGATCCAGCCAGGAGGTGCAGGTGGGACTTCAGCACTTTGCTTGTAGTCTTCATCAATCAAGGTGATTTCTTCGCTTAACTGACGATGCAAAGCAGGGTATTCAGAAAGATCCTTTCGAACCGTAGCATCGACACGCTCAAACTCACGTTCAATAACTCTCTCAATCGCATCTCGACCATGCGCCAGAAGTACTTCACGATTTCTTAGTTCCAGTCGCTCTTCAGTTCGCATGATAGCTCGAGCTGACATACGCATTGCATTGTGGATCACCTTACATAAAGATCGGAAGGCAAGATGCGCCGGTGTCCGGGCAAAATACATGACTAGAATTACCAGTACAAACCAGATCAGTGCAGACAACATCGGGTTTGGTACCAGTAAGAAAATTTTTGACTCCATAAAAGAACCTCCTCGGTCAGAAATCGTGATGGGAGCAAAACTGATTCTTTCTATTGTCGGCAAATATTAGCTTTTTATAAGTGCAAAAAGAGCCAATCTGTTCACAGATGGCTCGTAAACCTGAAAAGAGTATAATTGTTATATTTTTTGTAGTGTTACTTAAGTAAATCTATTGTCGAACAATTATATTTCATTAAATTTAGTGCGTATTCTAAGGTGGGCCTGGCTCAGTAGCTGACTCACCCTGGATTCGCTCACACCAAGAACTTCGCCGATTTCTTTTAAATTCAATTCATCATCATAGTACATACTGACGACAAAGCATTCTCTCTCTGGCAAGCTGGAAATGGCCTTGGACAGATTCTGGCGAAACTCCGCTTTTTGCACATCGGCCAATGGCTCTGGTTGTCTTGATTGCATACCTTCTCCCAATAGATCTTCACTCACACCCAAATCCACAAAATTCAAAACCCGGCAGGTACTGGTTTCCTGTAAAATCTGATGGTACTCATCGATAGAGATTCCCAGCTCATCAGCAATTTCCTGGCCTCGGGCATCTCGCCCGGTGCGGGATTCAATTTTCTGGATTGCCTGCATGAGATCCCGTTCTTTACGGTGAATAGATTTCGGGGCCCAGTCATTTCGACGTAATTCGTCAAGCATTGAACCTCTAATTCGGATAGTGGCATAGGTTTCAAAACTGGCACCTTGAGTTGGATCATACAAACCTGAGGCATCCAGCAAGCCCAACATACCGGCCTGAATCAGATCGTCGACCATCACACTGGCAGGAAGTCGAGCTGATAGATGATAGGCAATACGATGAACGAGAGAGGCGTGTTTTTCTACCAGTTCATCGGCTGAACAGAGTTGATCACCCTTATACTTACGTGCATTTCTCACTTCGTTATATCCACTATTCTCATGTGACTGGTCATCAGAGCTATGGCTATCCATGCATCGCATCCTCCTCAACCCTTTACCCAAGTCGGTTATACGGAACGAAATCTTTAGCAGAGTTAAAATTGCAATTGGCGGGCCAAATTGGGCCTAAAAGATAAAATTATTTAATTTCTATTAGTTTCAATAAGATAGCTATCCACTAAAAGCTTTTATCCTTTCTGGATGAGTGACATAAGTTTGCCGGCAATTTTTTCCAGCGGCAATTCCTTGTCAACCGCCCCAATTTTGACGGCCTCTCCCGGCATCCCCCATACAACAGAGGTTTTTTCATCCTGGGCAATATTAGTTGCACCATTTGTTTTCATCTCCATCATACCTTCAGCACCATCTGCCCCCATACCCGTTAACATGACACCTATGGCATTTGGGCCGACATTCTGGGCAACCGAACGAAAAAGGACATCCACACTGGGTATATGTCGATTAACCGGTGGACCATCATTCAAACGGCAGTAATAACGTGCACCACTTCTTTCTACCATAAGATGCTTATCGCCAGGCGCAATAAAAGCATGCCCAGGAATTATCTGGTCTCCATCTTTTGCTTCACTCACGGTAATTGCAGATACACTATTCAAACGCTTGGCAAACGAAGCACTAAATGCAGCTGGTATATGCTGGGTAACAACAATTCCAGGTGAATTAGCCGGCAAACGCTCAATCACCTCTCTAATAGCTTCAGTTCCACCGGTTGAGGCACCGATAGCAATAATTTTCTCAGTCGTTTTGAGGTGAGATTTACGACCCGCCTTTTTCTCTATAATGGCATCAGCACTGAGTTTAGGTTCTACCTTATCGGCTTTGACACGGTCTTCAATAGAACGGACTTTGGCCTTTGAAGCCACTTTAATTTTTTCGATTATCTCCTCTGCATAATCCCCCATTGAATCGGCAACATCTAGATTAGGTTTGGTTACATAATCAATAGCACCGAGTTCGAGTGCCTCAAGAGTGACTTCTGCCCCCTTTTCTGTCATGGTAGATACCATCACAACCGGCATGGGACGTAAGCGCATAAGATTCCGTAAAAATGTTATACCATCCATTTTTGGCATTTCAACATCCAGTGTCAAAACATCCGGATTCAATTTCTTGATTTTCTCACGCGCAATAAAAGGGTCCGCAGCGGCATCAAGAACTTCTATCTCAGGATCTTTATTTAATAACTCTGTTAAAAGTTTTCTTATCAGGGCAGAGTCATCTATGACCAGCACACCAATCTTTTTCATTTTCTCTTACCTCAATCAAAGAGCTCGATATCCCCAGCAAGCGGCTTGTTCTCGATTTCTTTCTGGTAACTCTTTTCACGTTTGGCAATAGTATCATTATGCATTGAACGTAGTTTTTTAACCTGCACTTTGCCAGACATTGGATCATAGATAATTTTGCGAGGAAAGATATCTCCCATATCTTCTGCAACGATCCTGAATCCCTCTGTTGCCAGAAACTCCCTGACGAATTTAATATTTCTGTTTCCCACATCGGCTTCTGTCATATGTTCTATGACTTTGCCTCCTCCAAAAACCTTAATTTCCAGGTTCTCTCTTCTACCACCATGTTTTAAAATATCATTAATCAATTTTTCCATCGCAAAGTTACCATATCGGGTAGCATCACTGTTTTTTTCAAATAATTTCTGTTGGTGTTCTCCAGTAGGCAACATAAAGTGGTTCATTCCACCGATGCGCATTGCTGGATCTCGAATACAGGCCGATACACATGAGCCAAGCACAGTGACAATCAACTCATCCTCAATAGTGACATAGTACTGCCCAGGTAATATTTTTGCCGAGTAAATTTTTCGTTGTCTATCCCAATAACGATTAATTTCAGAAAATCCACGAAGTGTCTTTGCTGGTCTGGGTTTATCATCATCACCTAACATATTTAAGCCACTTTATGGTAAATTGTTTTGCCAATTAATTTAAACCTGTCACTAACTTTCGCCAGAGACTCTGAGTGCCCAACAAACAGATATCCATCATTAGCCAAATAATTTGCATAACGATCAAATAACTCTCTTTGAGTATCCTTATTAAAGTAAATCACAACGTTCCGGCAAAATATAATGTCAAACGGCCCTTTCATAGGCCATTCATGCATAAGATTCAGTTGCTTGAATGTAATCAGTTCCTGCAAATCAGATGACACTTTCATTTGCCCTGCATGATCACTGCCTCTTCCTTTTCTGAACCACTTCTTTATTCTTGCTTTATCCACGCCATTGACTTTTTCCTCTGTATAAATCCCGGCACTGGCCCTGCTCACCACATTTGAGTCAAGATCTGTCGCGAGAATTTTTACATCCCAGTTATAATGTGAAAGCATGGCTTCTTTCACAGTCATGGCAATGGTATAAGGCTCTTCCCCGGTTGAACAACCAGCCGACCAGATACGTAATTTTTTATTTGGCCGGTTTCTTAAAAGTGCTGGTAAGCCTGTCTGTTTGAGAAATTCGAAATGATGTGGTTCCCGAAAAAAAGACGTCAAGTTTGTCGTCAGGGCATTGGTAAACTCTATCAGCTCCTGTTCATCTTCTGATAAACGAGAGAGATACTCAGCAAACTTTTTAATCCCTAATTGACGAAGCCGCCTCGACAAACGTCCATAGACCATATCAATTTTGTGATCTGACAGGACAATACCTGTCCTGTCTCCAACAACATCTCGAATATGCTCAAAATCTTTCCGGCTGAACTCAAATTCCCGTTCGTACACTGAAGGCATCAAACGTCACCTATGGTTTTAATTAGAATTCAGACCATTCATCATCATCATTATTTTGAGATTCAGGGCGACGCTTTGCTGCTGCCCTTGGTGAAGATGATGCTGCCGGCTCTGCTGAACGAGCGGCAGGTGTAGTAGATGCAGCGGATGAGCGTCCACTAAAACCACCTGTTCCTCCTGAATTGCCAATCTCAAAGAACTCCATCAATTTAATGAGTCCCTTGGCCTGTTCTTCCATGGACTCACTGGCCGATGCAGCTTGCTCTACCAATGCTGCATTTTGTTGCGTCATTTCATCCATTTGCATCACAGCCTTATTAACTTGCTCTATACCAGATGATTGTTCCTGGCCTGCTGCGGAAATCTCGGCAATAATATCACTCACCTTCTGTACCGCACTGACGATTTCTGTCAGAGTTGCACCAGACTCATCCACCAGTTTTGAACCTTCATCCACTTTCTCAACACTGTCTTTAATGAGTGATTTAATTTCCTTTGCAGCACCGGCACTTCGTTGTGCAAGATTCCGAACTTCACCGGCAACCACCGCAAAACCACGTCCCTGTTCACCAGCACGCGCTGCTTCTACCGCTGCATTCAGGGCCAACAGGTTGGTCTGGAAGGCAATCTCATCGATAACACCAATAATGTCTGAGATTTTCTTACTTGAACTGTTGATCTCTGACATCGCTGTGATGGCATTCGTTACAACTGCACCACCTTTTTCCGCTTGTGTACGTGCTTCAGAGGCCAACTGATTAGCCTGCCTGGCATTATCGGCATTCTGTTTAACCGTGCTGGTCATCTCTTCCATACTGGATGCAGTTTCTTCCAGAGAGGATGCCTGTTCTTCAGTACGTTGGCTTAGGTCAGCATTACCCTGTGCAATCTCACCTGAACCCGAAGCAATATTACCGGATGCACTTCGTATCTCATTAACCATGTTAAACAGATTGGTTACCGACTCATTAATGGCATCACGAAGTTCAGCAAACTCGCCTTTAAAGTCACCATCCATTTTCTTGGTCAAATCACCTTCAGCCAAGGCTGACATAACACGCTTACCTTCTTTAATAGGTGCAACTACTGCATTCATTAGGCTATTTATACCTTCACCCAGTCCTGCCATAAACCCTTCATAGTTTGAATAGTCTATGCGTTTATCCAACTGTCCTTCAGTGGCAGCATCAATGAGTCCCTGTATTTGGCGTTCAGCATCTTTCGCTTCAGTGATATCTTTCCATTCCACCATGTTCCCCATATACTCGCCATTTGGGCCGCCAATATAGGTAGCATTTACTTCAAATTCCAGGTCGCCTACAGTAATCTCGGCCTTAGCGGGCAAACGACTTTTATCTGAAAGCAGAGCACGTTGATGAGCGGGGTTTTTATGGAATTGATCAATACATTGCCCAATCAAATTATGCGCATCAAGGCCAGGCCACATTTGCCGTAGCTCCGCCTGACGACGGGCAAGCATACTAATAACGGATGGATTTGCATAAGTAATATTCAGATCAGTATCACACATCATCAAGTTGGATGCAGAGCCTTCAACGGCTGCCTGCAGACGTGTTACTTCACGCTTTTGCTTGTTAGATTCGGTCAGGTCTTTCCATTCGACCATGTTCCCCATGTACTCACCACTGGGGCCTTCTATATAGGTTGCATTAACCTCGAATTCCAGATCACCAACTTGGATTTCTGCCTTGGCTGGCAGTCTACTCTTATCTGATAAGAGTGCACGTTGATGGGCAGGGTTTTTGTGGAACTGGTCAATGCATTGTCCGATAAGATTATTCGTATCTAACCCCGGCCACATCTGGCGTAGTTCAGCTTGGCGTGCCGATAGCATCTTAATAACAGCAGGGTTTGCATAGGTGATATTAAGATCAGCATCACACATCATCAGATTGGATGCCGAACCTTCAACCGCGGCCTGTAATCTGGCAACTTCGCGTTTCTGTTTATTACTTTCGGTCAAATCTTTCCATTCGACCATGTTACCCATGTACTCGCCATTAGGGCCTGCGATATAAGTCGCATTAACTTCAAACTCCAGATCACCAACACTGATTTCTGCCTTGGCTGGTAACCGGCTTTGATCGGCCAACAGTGCCCGTTGATGGGCTGGGTTTTTATGGAACCCATCAATACAGGTACCAATCAAATTATCCACAGTCAAACCCGGCCAAACCGCTCGTAACTCTACCTCACGTTTTTTAAGCATGGTAATCACTGCTGGATTTGCATAGGTAATATTTAGATCGGCATCACACATCATCAGATTTGTTGTTGCACCCTGAACCGCAGACTGTAAACGTGCTACCTCATGCTCCTTATGCCGTAAGTCTGTAACATCTGACCACTCCAGAGTGTTCCCAACATAATTTCCACCAGGGTCTATCATGGCAGATACATTTAACTGGAATTTCAACGGACCCACTGTGATATCTGTGGTATACGGTAAATTATTTGGATTACTTAACAACTGACGCTGATGTTGTGGGTTGCTATGGAACTGGTCAATACATGATCCCAAAAGGTTACCAACACTAAAACTTGGATAAATTCCCTTAAGTATTTGTTCATGTTGACTCAACAATTTGACCGTCGCGTCATTGACATATGTGATATTGAAATCACGATCAATCATCATGATTGCTGTCATTGCACCATTGACCGCCGAACGCATTCTGGTCAATTCCACATTCTCATCTTCACTAAGTGCTGCAGCACTGTTCATATTAGTAGCCATTGTCTCGTTCTCCGAATGGGTATAGCTATCAAGCATTACTTTAGCGATTACATTTAATGCTTGAGTCCAGGCATCATGAACTTGTTGTGTCCACGCCGAACCGGCCAACTCTCGCATTACATTTAACAAAGTTGCGGCAACTGCCTGGTAGTGTGCAGGTTCCGCGCCATATTTCTGATGGCGAATGCCCAATTCTTTCAAGGCCTTCGCTAAAACATCTACGTTGTTGAGGTTATCAACTACGAGCCCCAAAGCAGCAAGGAGTTTTTGTTGTTGTTTTTCCGGTGTCGTATTGGCAAACATCGGTTTGACATCAGGATATTGCGAAAACAACTCCTCATAAAATTTCGCAACTAATACCTCACCCTGTGGGGCAAGTAGATTAAAACTGTTGGTCAGTGTCTCTACATCCAGACCAAGTGGATGTGGTGGTACTTCTTTTTGGGGTGAAGGTGGTTCTGACTCTGGCGCTGCCGTCTGCTCTGTTTCAGTGACGATTGGCTCATCTGAATAGGCGTCCAGCATAACCTTGGCAACAGTGCTTAAAGCATGTTGCCAGGCCTGTTTAAGCTCGTCAGTCCATAGATCGCCGGCAAATTCAGCCATTACATCAAGTAAAGTATTGGCGACAGCACTATAATGTTCAGCCTGAGCACCGTATTGCTGGTGCTTTTCACCTAATGTAGTTAATGCTTTTGCCAGGGTATCTATATTTCTCAGGTTCGATACAACCAGTTGTAATGCATTGACCAGTTTCTTTTCCTGCTCAGACTGAGTGGTATTCGCAAACAGGGGTTTGACCTGAGGGAAACGATTAAATAGTTCTTCATAAAACCGATGCACCATAGCTCCTGCCTGTGGCGCCAGCGCATTAAAGCTGCGTTCCAACAAAGGAACATTCAAACCTAAAGGATGAGTCTGAGGGGAGTCCATGGGATCGGCAGGGCCATAGGCATCCAGCATAACCTTGGCGACGGTATTTAAAGCATGTTCCCAGGCGGCTTTGACATCAGGTGTCCACAATTCACCGGCAAATTCCTGCATCACTTCAAGTAAGGTTGCCGCGACAGCATTGTAATGCTCAGGTTCTGCACCATATTTCTGGTGTTTCTCACCCAGTGTCGTCAGGGCCTTAGCCAATGTATCGACATTACGTAGATTAGATACGACCAGTTGCAGCGCGTTGACCAATTTCTTGGCCTGCTCTTCCTTACTGGAATTGGTAAACAGGATCCGTACCTGGGGATATCGATTAAACAGCTCTTCATAAAAACGAAGCGTCAGCTCATTTGCTCTGGGAGCCAGGGCATTGAAGCTCTTTTCCAGTACTGGTACGTTTAGACCAAGTGGATGACCTTCAGGTGTATCAATGGGATCCACTTCCTTGTAAGCATCTAGCATAACTTTGGCAACCACACCCAACGCCTGTTCCCAGGCAGTTTGTAAGTCACCACTCCATAGCTCACCTGCCATCTCCTGCATAACCTTTATCAGAATATTGGCGGCTGCCGTATAATGTTCAGGTAAGACACCATACTGCTGATGTTTTTCACCCAATGTTGACAGTGCTTTGGCAAGAGTATCGACATTGCGTAAGTTATTAATGACCAGCTGTAGGGCATTGATCAATTTCTTTTCCTGCTCAGCCTGATCACTTCCCTCAAACATGGGTTTCACTTGAGGAAACTGAACGAATAGTTCCTCGTAAAAACGATGTACAAGTGCACTAGCCTGTGGCACCAGCGCATTAAAGCTGCGTTCCAACAAAGGAACATTCAAACCTAAAGGATGAGTCTGAGGGGAGTCCATGGGATCGGCAGGGCCATAGGCATCCAGCATAACCTTGGCGACGGTATTTAAAGCATG
>Ga0224506_10000419_pt1 | contig 37351 bp, 31 predicted proteins | sample SF_Jan12_sed_USG_2_FD_169108 | JGI IMG/M metagenome (GOLD analysis project Ga0224506, IMG submission 169108) | Sediment microbial communities from San Francisco Bay, California, United States - SF_Jan12_sed_USGS_8_1 | ecosystem: Environmental > Aquatic > Marine > Sediment | place: USA... | reverse complement strand
TTGTCAGAAAAGAGGACCTGACCAAGCTTAACTCGATCACCTACCTTCACAGCCATTGTTGGTTTCATACCATGATAGTCAAAACCAATGACAGCTACAGACGACACCGCTTTACTATCTTCGATAGTTTGAGCAGGGGCGCCAGTGATTGGCAGGTCGAGACCTTTTTTGATTTCGATCATATGCCTAGTCCAATTACAGTTTAAAAAGAAGTTCTCCATACGCACAATGAGCATCTAATCTTATTATGTGTATCGAGAGATAATAAAAATCAGTTTTAAATAAGTGCATTGCCATCATTGCTGGCAATAGCCTATAAAAATTTCGTGCTGAAGTATAAAAGAGCAGCAACCCATGTTGCTACCATAAATGTAAAATTAATTTACATTTATTATCTAAACCTGTTCTAAAGCATTAAAATGACAAACTTTACTAACACCTTTTTGTATTTTTTTTAATTTCGTTGTAAATAAACTTTATTGCAATCGAATATAGTCGGTATTATCGCTTAATTCCTTACTTAGTTCCATTTGATCTTTCACATACGTATTTAACAGGATTTTTTCCAGAGCCGTTCAAACACCCAACCAGCAATGGTATGATCTCCGTTTTTTTCATACTCATTTATTCTCAGGTATACACAGATGGCGTCAGCACCACAATTACCCTCAAAAGCAGCAGATCATAAAAAATGGGGGAGCCTGTATGGTAGCGGATCAGGATATGCAGCAGCACATGCCATTCAATCTCATAAAGGTTTATGTGTATTAATAACCCGGGATACCGCCAGTGCCGAAAAACTGGAAGCAGAAATCCAATTTTTTACTGATGGCACTCAGGAAGTACTGAGCTTTCCCGACCGTGAAACCCTGCCCTACGATACCTTTTCTCCTCATGAAGATATTGTAAACCAGAGATTGACAACATTAAGCAAACTCCCTTTCGCTAGACAGGGTGTCGTTATAATCCCGATTACCACGTTATTACACAGGTTACCTCCGGTTAGCTATGTGCAGTCTCAGTCACTTTTACTGGAGATTGGACAGGCGCTGGACATCAACCAGCTTAGGTTTCAGCTCGACACGGCAGGCTATCGGAATGTTTCCACCGTATTTGAACATGGTGAGTATGCCGTTAGAGGCGCTCTAATGGACATCTACCCCATGGGATCAACGGTGCCCGTGAGAATTGATTTATTCGATAATGAAATTGAAACCCTACGGACCTTCGACCCCGAACATCAGCGCTCTATAAATCCATTATCCAAATTGGAAATACTGCCAGCCCGGGAATTTTCGCTATCAGAAGAATCCATCAATCAGTTTCGTGCCAGTTTTCGAGAACAGTTTGATATCCCCACAAAAAATTGTCAGATTTACCAGGATATTAGTGGTTCTATTGCACCTGCCGGGATTGAATATTATCTACCGTTATTCCATGACCATTTAGCGACATTGTTTGATTTTGTTCCAGAAAACACGTTGATTATCACTCAGTCTGACATCGAAAAATCCGCTGAACATTTTTTGCATGAAGTTGTCGAACGCTATGAAAATAGACGTCACGACATTCAGACACCGATTTTATCGCCGCAACATATATTCGTTTCAATTGATGAATTTTTCGCCAATCTGAAACAATTCCCAAGACTCAGCCTGATCGAGACCCAAATTCCGGAAAAAGCCGGCACGGCAAATCTGCGTTTTGACCCTAGTTCCGACTACCCTATTGATAGCCGGACTCAACACCCTTTGAATGCGATAGAAAGTTTCATACTGGGGACCGGGAAACGGGTACTTTTTTGCGCCGAATCTGCAGGGAGAAAGCAAAGTCTCCTGGATCTATTTAAGACCATCCGATTACAACCCGCCGAAGTACACTCGTGGCACGAGTTTTTGCAAGGAGATGACCGAGTTGCCATAACTGTGGCACCTCTTACTCAGGGCGTGTCATTTCAAGACCCTGGTATCGAGCTAATATCTGAGCCGCAGTTATTTGGTCACACTAAAATCGCGCAAAGACGGCGTCGACAATCAGGGCAGGATGCTCCTGAAAACATAATTAAGAATCTGACGGAGCTAAGTATCAATGCTCCTGTGGTTCACATCGATCATGGTGTTGGCCGCTATCTTGGGCTGGAAACTCTGGAAATTGAAGGCGAGAAGTCTGAATTTTTGAAGTTACAATATGCCAATGAAGCCAATTTATACGTACCGGTTACCAATCTTCATCTTATCTCGCGCTATTCGGGTACCGACAACGATTTTGCCCCACTACATAGACTGGGTACAGACCGTTGGTCGACGGCTAAACGAAAGGCAATGGAGAAAATCAGGGACACTGCGGCTGAATTACTGGATATCTATGCCAAGAGAAAAGCTCGCATTGGAACATCATTTGTTGCTGAAAAAGAAGAATATCGACAGTTTGCTGCAGGCTTTCCATTTGAAGAAACTCACGACCAGCAGCAGGCTATCCATGCCATTCTCGATGATCTAAAAGCTGACCAACCTACAGACCGACTGGTATGTGGTGATGTTGGCTTTGGTAAAACAGAAGTCGCCATGCGTGCGGCCTTTGTGGTTGCTCAAACTGGTAATCAGGTTGCAATTTTAGTACCTACTACTTTGTTGGCTCAACAGCACTTTGAAAATTTTCAGGATCGATTTGCCGACTGGCCCATTCGTATTGAATTGTTATCCAGATTTAGAACCGGCAGTGAATCAAACACCGTTTTAACTGGCCTGGAAGAAGGCAAAGTTGATATTGTTATTGGCACTCACAAACTTTTATCAAAAAATATTACATTCAAAAATCTTGGATTATTAGTCATTGATGAAGAGCACCGCTTTGGTGTACAGCAAAAAGAAAAAATTAAGGCACTCAGAGCTAATGTCGACATTCTGGCGCTCACTGCAACCCCGATTCCCCGTACTCTGAATATGGCCATGGCAAGTATTCGCGACCTTTCGATCATTGCGACACCACCCGCAAGGCGATTATCTGTAAAAACATTTGTCCGACAACGTGATGACGCCTTGATTAAAGAATCTGTTTTACGAGAAGTATTAAGAGGCGGTCAGGTTTACTTTCTACACAATGAAGTCAAGGATATCGAAAAAATTGCCGCAGATTTAGCCGAATTAGTGCCCGAAGCCCGTGTAGCGGTAGGTCATGGACAGATGGGTGAGAGGCAACTCGAAAAAGTCATGTCAGACTTTTATCATAAAAAGTTTAACGTTCTGGTTTGTACTACCATCATTGAAACCGGTATTGATATACCCAGCGCCAACACCATCATTATCGATCGCGCAGATAAGTTCGGCTTAGCCCAGTTGCACCAGTTACGTGGACGGGTTGGTCGATCTCACCACCAGGCTTATGCGTATTTATTATCCCCTCCTCCCAAGAGTATTACCGCAGATGCCAGAAAGAGGCTTGACGCAATCGCTGAAGCGCAGGATTTGGGCGCAGGTTTTACCCTGGCAACACACGATCTGGAAATTCGGGGTGCTGGAGAACTTCTGGGCGAAGAACAAAGTGGCCACATTGAATCTATAGGTTATACCCTATACATGGAAATGTTGAATCGGGCAGTTAAAGCCATACAATCTGGTAAGCAACCTGATCTTGAAAATATCATGGCTGCTCATATAGAGGTCAATTTACGAATCCCGGCACTGATACCAGATGATTTCATTCCGGATATAAATGAACGACTAACGCTTTATAAGCGCATTGCAAACTGCCAAAATGATGTAGAAATCAAAGAACTTCAGGTTGAAATGATCGATCGATTCGGATTATTACCAGAGCCCTTAAAGTATTTATTCAGAATGACAGTATTGCGACAGAAGATTGAACCTGTTGGCATCATTAAAATAGATGCTGGCCCCAAAGGTGGAACGATTAACTTTGCGGCGAACACAAATATTGAACCAATCAGGATAATTCAGCTTGTTCAGGAAAACCCAAGCCGGTATAAGATGGTAAAGGGTGACCAAATCCGCTTTAATATCGATACAAATAATCCAGAAGAGCGGTTTGAGACCGTAGAACGGCTTATCGGTCGTTTGATTCATTAATTTCGGAGTAACCAATGACAAAATCCTTCACTCGTAGAGTTCATGTTCCGCCAGGAGTCTTAATATTCTTTGCGACGGTTCTATGCGCGATATATGCCATTGGAGATACGCAAGAACCCATCCCTGTCGACCCTGAACAAACCAACGACTCAGGCTCTGAGGTTATCGAGGCACGTTGGTATACCGTAGAATTACTTGTGTTTGCTCAAAACACCATCATTGAAGATAATCCGGAAAACTGGCCAACCTACCCAATTTTAAATCAGTCATCACCGCTAATTGATTTGGTGTACCCCATTGAGGAGCCCTCTGACGAAAGCACTGATGAAGAACAGACAATATTATCAGAAGAACCGGATACTCAACCAGGAGACACTCCCCTGGAAGTCGAATTACCAAAAAGCCCCGAAGATCTTACGCCCTTTGCCACACTTCCCGCTGAACAACACATTCTGACAGAGTACGCTGAAAAGATTGAGCTTGATCAAAGAACCCGGGTACTGTTTCATATGAGCTGGAACCACCCGATATTATCAGATGAGCTGGCAATTCCTGTTAGAATTATTGGCGGCGATACCTTTGGAAATTTGAACGAATTGTCCGGATGGATTGATATTCATGTCAGCCGATATCTACATGTGGAAACCAACCTCTACCTGACCGATATTATTGAAAGTAACAACCCTTTTGATCTGGTGACGGGCAACAACAATTTCAAAACTGACATAGATAATGCCAGTCTAAATACACTTGATATGACCGCTTTCGATGGTATTAGCTTGTTTTCATCGGATGAATTTGATGTCAATAAGAAGCCTTTGGATCCGAATACCGATTACCTATATCAAGTTGCGGTCAAGAGTGCGCACATGAGCGAAAAAAGACGCCTTCGATCAAAAGAGTTGCATTATATTGATAATCCAAAATTTGGACTGTTAATGTATTTCACACCCATTGAATTTGCAGAAGAAGTTCTGGAAGAAGAAGCAGTAGATTAAAAAGATGAGCCAAGAAGCACCTGGTGCACCTTGGCCGGTATGTAATCGCCAACAAACTGTTAAGAAGCAGAATCCGTCATGGGTTCAGACGTCTCTTCGAGCTTTGCACGGTCTGCTTTAGAAATGTACCTGGCTTTTACCGAGGTATTTAGTTTGGCCTTATGTTGTTTCAAGCGTTTTTTTAGTATTCCATTTATCTTCTTACGTCGATTCATACCTATTTACCTTTAATATGCACCTATATGACCACTAACCTGGGTCACAACAACCTGTGCGACAGAAAAATACATAATAGCTTATTACAGCCAGACCAAACAGGCCTGGAAACGGGTAACCCTGTGTTTAAAAAATCCGGAGATAGCACTCAAGGATCCGACTCAACTCATTCAGGAAACCAGTGCCGGGTCTTATTAGCAAATTTCACCAATGATAGCATTACCGGCACTTCAACCAAAACGCCAACAATGGTTGCCAAGGCGGCACCCGAATGTAAACCAAATAAAGAAATCGCAACGGCAACCGCTAGTTCGAAAAAATTACTGGTTCCGATTAGGGCACCAGGTGCGGCAATATTATGTGACAGCTTGATTTTTCGAGCGACCAAGTATGCTATAAAAAATATACCGTAGCTTTGAATGATAAGCGGAATGGCAATCATAGCGATATTCAAGGGTTCTAAAAGAATGGTCTGCGCCTGAAAGCCAAACAAAAGTGCTACTGTACAAAGAAGACCAGTTACCGATAAGGGTTTTAGCTTTCGAATCAATGAATCAATTTGGCTGTTTAGCAAATATCGAGTCAGTGTTCCGGCGATCAAAGGCAGAACCACGTATAAGACCACCGAAAACAACAGGGTTTCCCAAGGAACGGAGAGATTTGTTACACCCAATAAAAAGGCAGTAATGGGTGCAAAGGCAAATATCATAATGATGTCATTTACCGAGACCTGCACCAGAGTATAGTTAGGGTCGCCTTTAGTGAGCTGACTCCAGACAAATACCATGGCAGTACAGGGGGCAACGCCTAATAAAATCATACCGGCAATATATTCATTGGCGGTTTCCGGATTGACATAACCAGCAAAAATATAATGAAAAAATACCCAGCTAATAGCCGCCATGGTAAAGGGCTTGATCAACCAGTTAACCACCAGCGTCAATATCAATCCTTTGGGCTTTTTAGCAACGTTTTTAATTGATGAGAAGTCTACCTGGATCATCATTGGGTAGATCATCATCCAAATAAGCACAGCGATAGGCAGGTTAACGCTAGCGTATTCCAGACTGGATATTGAATGAAACACGTTGGGCAACAGACTACCTAAAACAACACCTATCAGAATTGAAAAGGCGACCCAAAGGCTCAGAAATCGTTCAAAAAAACCCATTATTACTCCTCCCTGGTCAACCACGGCAATCAATTAAATGCAGACCTATGCTAAAGCCATATTTCTACATGTCAGACAAAATGGACGTCTGGCACTTGGTGCTACGATCATGATTATCAGCCCAGATAATATAGCCTGCTTATTGTGGCTGAACAATTAAGTTATTAACTTAATGTTGGGCTTTCATACTCCTGTAAATGAACAAAATTATCCTTTGCAGCAGACCACTGGCAGGCGTTCATTGCGAAGCAGACATGAGGCATATTGGGTTCTCTTGTTTGCCGATGGCTACTTTTCAGGTCATAGTGGTCACTAAGTTAAAAACACGGATTGTTGCTTTATGACATACCACTTTACGGAGCAAGCCGATATTCAGTGAGTCATATATAAAAAGTAAGAGCGTGGCTTTAGCCCGCGACAATCGTTTTCAAATATTACAGAAACACCCTAAATCACTACATGAAAGCGGCTCTAACTGAGTGTCGTACTAACAATATTCTGCTTTAGATAGCGACTTTTTCTGAATCTTATCGCGGGCTAAAGCCGCGCTCTTACAAGGTAGTTTTGACTGTCTATTGTCTAGAATGGGTTAATGAGGTCACCCATTAGGCAAATAGTCATCCATTAAGGTGAAGACGAATCTTGGTATCTAGTGGATTTAATAGGCATGGATAAATATTTAAAGGCTTCAAAATTCATAAATTACGATCACCCAAGCGTGCAATCAAAAGCAAGTGAACTCGCAAGAGGTTTACATTCAGACGTAGATATTGCAAAAAATTGCTTTGAATTTGTCAGAGACGAGATCAAGCATAGCATGGACTTCAAACTAAATCCGGTGACCTGTATTGCGTCCGATGTATTGAAATTTGGTACCGGCTATTGTTATGCCAAAAGCCATTTACTAGCTGCATTACTTCGATACAATAACATTCCTACAGGGTTGTGCTATCAGAGGCTCACTATCACCGATAAACCACCTTTTTGTATTCATGGACTGAATACAATTTACCTAAAAAAATATGGGTGGTATAGAGTCGACGCTAGAGGCAATAAACTTGGTGTAGATGCTTATTTTGAACCACCTCTGGAAAAGCTTGCATTCCCAATAATTACTGTCGGTGAAGCTGACATCGCTGGTATTTGGAGTGATCCTATGCCCGAGGTAGTAAATGTTTTAACCCGTTTTAACAGATATGATGAAGTAGCAGCCAACCTACCTGATATTATTTTTGATCAACCCCCAACAGAATATTAATCATAGGGAAAATCTTCGACTCTGGATAAAATTGATGCGAAAGAATCATCGTGCAAAAGCTGCTGAACACAATCAGGGGAGCTATTATTTCTTGCGTCTGGTTCACCTAATGTTTGCCAAATTTCCTGAACAAAGGTTTCTTTTTCTTGTGCTAACTGATCTATATGTTGTTCATATTCAATAATATTTGGGTACATATAGGAGCCAAACTCTGGCTTCTTCTGTGAGTTAGCTGAACTTAACATGAGATAACTAAACGGAAATAATGTCTTAGTCGCACAATGAGACTTACCAACAAGCGACTCACTAAAAGAAACGGCCCAATCAATGATGTATTCTTTGCTTCTCTGCCCTGCTTTTGTACCCATTCTTTGATTTGACCACAGGGTATATTTCGCGCGGAAAGCTTCAATACTCCGGTTGAACTCGATTAAATCTTTAAAGCCATAGATATTAAAAAATCTAACCGAGATATCCGCCGCATATTGAAAACAACGATCTGCGACTTCAGTTGACTCGTATTCAACCTGACACCAATCTGAAAACTGGTTTCTTGTTTTAAACTGTTTGGTAACAATACTTCTTATGAGTTCAGAAAGTAGAAAGTCTCTAAATGGCTTTTCTGCTATCAACTGATCGAGTTGTTTCTGGCTATTTTGAAATTGACGGGATAGTACCTGAGAGTATTTCTGATAACTGGCAAAAGATTTGATCACATCATCAGATACCGCTAGGGATTTAAGCTGCTGTTCCATCCAATACATGTCATGTCTGGCAACATCAGAATCTGCCAAAGGGCCAGAATTGAGATTACTCAGTAATGCATTATTAAATAATTGTTTGTTTTCAGGGAAAATATCTTGACTTAGGGCAGTGGGAATTGCGCAAAGCCTCCTGTTTTTTTCGACTAAATAATCAAACCATTGCCGGGTCAAATTCATACAACGACCATCTAACATGGGTATTCCGGTCACGGGGTTGGTAACAATTTGACACTGAGACAAGCTAGGCAGACTCAAATTCAGGTCCACCTGTAACACTATTTCACACTGCTGACTGAGGTTTCGATCCCGAACGCCATCTGCCACCTGACTTATAGTTCGACTACTGATTTGATTTTTTTGAATTTGTTGTTTTAGCTTTGCATAAATATCGTGTGGAATCCAGGCTGACTTATTAGCGTCTGGAAGAATTTTTTCAGTACCCTGCCATTTCAAACGCTGACTTTTAGATTTTTGAGCAATCAGGGTAATCCCAACATGAGAACCAATACTCGACGTTGTGTTGGGAATCGTATAGGTCAGAGAAAGTGATTGCGACTCATCGTTCCAATTGGGCAGAAGTTGCTTAACATCCAGCACTGCGTCAAGTTGTTGACTAGAAGCCTTGTCATGTTCAAACCAAAAATTAATAGCCACCTGACCACGACTACCAATAACCTTTTTAAAATGAACCGGTTTGCCAGAATCAGTGGCCACAAACTGAATTTCGATGACAGGATACTGTATGTTTAGTACGTTAAGCTCAAAGTTCGACTCACTTGAGATTGAAAATACTGACACAAGTAGGAGCAAATATAAGAGTACAATTTTTTTCAAGAATAACTCCACATAACGAATCCTTAGATAAACACTCTGGTGAAAACAAAATAATTTACTTTCTCATTGGTGCTGAATCATTAAAATAGCCGGCAACATCTGACTATCAGGTTAATTGAAAGCAACAATGACTATAAAACGAAACGCTGGCAACAACAAGAATCCTGAATGTGAGCTCAGATCATCGAGCCCTTCATCCCGAATTAGCTATCGAAATATCCAATACTTAGGATTATCAGCCGGATTAGTGATATTACTCACCTCAGGTTTTTTCATCCAGTCATCGAATGAAAAACTTTTAACTATCAGTTCAAAATTAATGGCAGCGAATCAACTGAACGAACAGCTTTTAGCCGATTTAAATTTTAGCAGGCAAAAATTTAATCAACTCAACACTCAGGTTATACAAGCACAACAAGAAGAGTCTGAAGTCGCACGACAGATTCAGAACCTTGCTTTGGATTTCAACCAGGTTCAGGACGACCAAGCGTCCATTAAACTGCAGCTTATTGATAGAAACGCTCAAATTCAAAAACAGAGTAAACAGCTGATACATTTACAACAAGAAGTTCAGCAGCTCAGATCTTTCAATGCCTTCGGAAAGCGCATACTAGGAGCTCAGTTGCCTATAGATGAATCATTAGAGCAATATAAACTAAATCTTACCAGCAGTTTGGCAAATAACGGAATCTTAAGTCAATACCAGTCAATCAGACTAAAAACTGTCGTTGGTAGTATCAGTGAAACTCAACGATCGACGATTTACCAGGATACCCAAACACTAAAAACCTATTTGATCGAATACTCTAAAAAAGGTGAAAACGTCACGACAACAGCAGAGATAATTGATGATATTGAAGGCTCTGAATCTGGTAGTGTTGATGAAAATCATTTCTGTGAGGTAAACCTGCTTTCCAATGGTTGGCTTCATGTACCGGCGTTGGATATTGAACCCACAACCTGTATCAAAACTTTAATAGCGGAATTATCACCTCATCGATTACTGATCCAACTTACTACCAATAATGAGGTTGAGGTCAAAATGTGGAGAATTGCTTACCCTAAGGCAACCATTCAAATTCGACCAGAAGAAGCTAGTGAAGGAAACAACGGCTTTTACTCGGCCTTTTTAATACCCAGGGTGTAATAGCAATTCGGACTTTCGTGGGTTATTAGGGAATGAAACATTCAGTGCCTGGATGAGTTAGCTAAAACAAATCATTTTAGCCCGGTATTTCTTAATAACTGGCAGGAACAGATAAACCCTGAAACATATTCAGGGTTTATTGATTCTATTAGATAACGATTAATTCTGCGTGCAGGGCGCCCGCTTCCTTCATCGCTTCAAGTATCGCCATCAAATCACCAGGAGCCGCACCTACTTCATTCACAGCATTAACAACGTCATCCAGAGTGACAGTAGGTCCCATTAAGAACATACGACTATCCTCTTGTTCGGCATTAATTTCAGTATCGGGAACTATAGCTGTTTCGCCATCAGATAGTGCCTCTGGCTGATTGACATCCAGGTTATTTTTGATGGTGACGGTTAAGCTACCATGGGAAACTGCTACGGGATCAATTCGAACATGTTTTCCAATCACAATAGTGCCTGTTCTTGAGTTGATCACCACCTTTGCCAGACTTTCACCTGGTGTTACTTCCAGGTTTTCCAGCAAAGATAAAAAACTAACACGTTGATTAGAATCTCTGGGAGCCGTTACCCGAACCGAAGTGGCATCCATAGCATAAGCAGTTCCTGGACCTAATAAATTATTAATAGTTTCCGCCAGACGTTTTGCGGTTGTGAAATCTGATTGCCTAAGGTTAAAAGTCAGGTGGTCACCCTGGTTAAAATAGCTTTTAACTTCTCGCTCTACCGATGCACCATTTGGAATCCGGCCAGCAACAGGTACATTAACGGTAATACTGGAACCATCCGCACCTTCCACACCGAAACCTCCAACTACCAGATTACCCTGTGCAACCGCATAAACCTGGCCATCAGCACCCTTTAGTGGTGTCATTAATAAACTACCACCACGTAAGCTTTTAGCATTACCCAGAGAAGAAACCGTAATATCGATGGTTTGTCCTGGCTTGGCAAATGCCGGTAGTTCTGCATGAATAGACACTGCCGCTACGTTTTTCAGTTTGGGGTCAGTTCCTGGTGGAATGGTAATACCAAACTGCTTCATCATATTGGTAAAGGTCTGATTAGTGAACGGAGCTTTATCTCCTGTGCCATCCAGACCTACCACCAAGCCATATCCCAATAACTGATTTGAACGGACACCTGCTACATTGGCAAGATCTTTTATCCGATCTGCTGACGCATTCTGGCTAAGGCTGAGCCCGATTAAGACGATCATTAGTCCCAAAACTGCCACTGAATTGGAAATGCTTTTATGCACAATATTCATTATTCATTTCCTCCTAGAATGGAAACAGTGGGCTATTAAATACATTGGATAACCAACCTGATTTATTAGAATTTGCCAAACTTCCGGTTCCGGAATAACTGATACGGGCATCCGCTAGTTTTTCAGAAGAAACCGTATTGTCCAGAGCAATGTCTTCAGGTCTTAGTAAGCCCTGTATTCGAATATATTCGTCACCCTGATTCAGGGTCATCCACTTCTCTCCACGCACCTTCAAGATACCGTTGGGTAATATTTCAGAAACCGTAACAGTAATTGAACCCTGTAAACTATTACTTTGATCTGCAGCACCACTACCCTGAAAGTCACGGTCACCCGCCAGGGAACCACTGATCGGATTTTTTCCAATGGCCAGTGGACTTCCCATTACAAGGGGAGTGGTTAAATTTGCCGAGGACGACTTACTTGAATTCGCCTTGGAACTCTTCTTGGAAACAGTTCGTTCATCCAACAAGATGGTGATAATGTCACCTGTTGTTCTTGCTTTTTTGTCGCTGTATAACTGAAGTCCATATCCCTGATTAAATATTGAACCACCCTGAGCCGGTGGAGGAATCAGTGATTCTGAAGGAACAGGAGCAAATTCCGGGTCATCAGGTTTTACCATCAGAGAAGGACCAGACTGACACCCGGTTAGCCAGAGAAGGCTTAAGGTGAGTATAGCGCTCACCAAACCTTGCTTATTTCTGTTTACCAGATTGATCTTTTTCATGATATTACTCCAATATCTCAGGGTATTAGGCTTACAGGTTACTTGAGATGAAACCAAGCATCTGATCCGCGGTACTAATGACCTTTGAGTTCATCTCATAGGCCCGCTGTGTTGCTATCATGTCAACCATTTCTTCAACAATGGTGACATTGGAATTTTCTAAAGCGCCCTGAATAATGGATCCAAATCCATCAAAACTGGGAACACCTGCCTGGGGTTCACCACTACTGGCCGTCTCTAAAAACAAGTTATTGCCCATAGCCTGAAGTCCAGCTGGATTTATAAAATCGACGACCTCAAGATTGGCAATCTCAATCGGATCATTGTCACCAGCAGTGACTACCGTCACAATGCCATCTTTACCGATGGTAATGGTTTTGGTTTGCTCCGGAATTGCAATGCCGGCATCAACCAAATAACCATTACCGGTTACTATTTCACCTTCTGCACTAATATGGAAAGTACCATCTCGCGTATAGGCTTCATTACCATCTGGTAACTGAACTCTAAAGAATCCGCGACCATTGATCGCCAAATCCAGAGGCTGTTCAGTAATTTTCAGATCCCCCTGGGTAAACATTTTCTGGGTACCTACTGTACGAACACCGGTTCCAAGCTGTAAACCCGAAGGCAACTGACTATTTTGACTTTCCTGTGCTCCAGGTTGTCTCTGAATCTGATAAATCAAGTCTTGGAATACAGCACGCTCTTTCTTGAAACCTGTCGTACTGGCATTTGCCAGGTTATTCGAAATGGTAGAAAGCGCGATATCCTGTGCTTCTAAACCTGTTTTACTAACCCACAGGGCCTTCATCATAATTGCCTCCAGCGAAGTGCCAATTTTTTGTTGGCTTACTTCGACTTATTAACTTATACGCAAGATCTGTTCCGATGCTTTCGAAACGTCTTCAGTTGTCTTCATCATTTTGACCTGAATCTCGTATTGACGAGTCAGTGCCAGGATATGTGTTAGTTCATTGACTGCATTAACGTTAGATCCTTCGGTAAAACCGGACACAACGCGCAAAGCAGGGTCAGCGGGTAATACCTGCTGATTGTTATTCATAACTCTAAACAAACCATCCGTGCCTTTTTCCATCGCATTGAGTTCAGGATTAACCAATTTTATCTGGTCAACGACAACCAGTGCCTCTGGTCCCGCACCTGGAGGGCGAATTGATATAACGCCATCTTCTCCTATGTGAAGTTTTTCAAATTCTGGTAGAACAATAGGACCGCCGTCTCCAACCATCTGCAAGCCATCACCATTGATGAGTTCACCTAATGCGGTCACGGTCATATCACCACGTCTTGAATAGGCTTCATTACCCAGCTGGTCAACAACACCAAACATGCCATCGCCTTCAATTGCGATATCCAGGTCGTTTCCCGTTTCTACCAATGGGCCATCATTGAAATCTGATCCGGGTCGTTCTGTTAAGGCATAGGCTCTTGTCGGGAAATGCTCTCCCCAAACAGGCATTGATCTGGCCTGAGCAAAATCACTTTTAAACGCTGTGGTTTGTGCATTAGCCAGGTTATTCGAATGCGATGCCTGGGAAACCATATTGTATTTGGCGCCGGTCATTGCGATGTAAAGTGCGCGGTCCATGAAACTCTCCTAATACTAACGTCCATAAATACGGAAGTTAAATCTTGATTTACCACTACATATACAAGGTTAGTGCCAAGAATATTATTTCTATATAAAACAGATACTTAGGTGCAACTTAGCATTAAGAGAAGACAGGTGAAATTGAATTAAACAGGCGAAAGGGGAATAATTTTGCCGCATTGCCGCAACACGGAACCATGGATATCGGCGAGCAGAAGAAAGCACAATAGCCCCTCACAAGCGATTAACTTATGAGGGGCTAACGACTATTATCTTAGATTGATAATAGTCTGGGTTACCGCATTAGTGGTTTCGATAGTCTTTGCACTCGCCTGATAATTACGCTGTGCAATAATCAAGTGTACCAGCTGCTCACTAAGGTCAACCGTTGAATCTTCTAATGAAGCTGCTCTAATATCTCCCAATATTCCTGAACCTGCTTCACCTATTGTGGGGTCTCCGGATTCAGAACTTTCCGACCATTCAGTTGACCCAATTGGAATCAAACCTTCCTGATTGGTGAATGATGCAATAGCAACCTGCCCCAGGACCTGATCTTCGCCATTAGTGTATCGAGCGTAAATCATACCTTCATCATCAATCTCAATATCTTTTAAACGACCACTGGCATAACCATCCTGTTGGAAATCATACCGGGCAAATGGACCGCCATATTGTGTTGTGCCATCAAATGAAATTGCAAAGTTAGAATTCAAATTAGGTTCTGTTAATGGCAAAGAGGCCCCTTCTGCTACATTCAAGCTTGCATAAGCACCCGTTGGTTCGCCATCATCATTCACTGGATCCCAGTTAGAGATCAGCCAGTCGGTAACAACTGAATCATCCACAGTACCGTCAGCATTGAAATATAGCTTTTTCTGGGCAAAGGTTGGTTCGATATTGTCCGGGAACAACAAACTGGCATCCGGGTCACCCACATCATGACCATCAATCTGTGCATATACTGTCCAGCTGCTTAAATCCAGAGGTCTGGAAGGATCATGTTCATCTTTGACATAGAACATCTGCAACTGGTGCTGGTTTCCTAATGAATCATAAACACTTAAAGAAGCGGATTCATTGTAGGTTTCCGGATCGTCAGGGTTAAATTCATTAATAATATAATCCTCAAAACTCGCAGCAGTCAGTCCGTTGAACAGCCCTAGAACCAGAGGATCAGGGTCTATCATTTCAAAGCCTTCGTTCAGTACGATTTCGACTTCGCCACCCACACGAGCCGCCGTCTGCGCTCCGGCAAAGCCACCGATAATCTGAGGTGTAGTTCCGGCAATACCCTGTATTTCCAGTTGGTCAGTAGGCGTTAAGGATTCAATGCTAACAGTAATATCAACACCAATACTGGAAGTCAGCGTTATATCGCCACTAATAGGATCAATTTCAGCGGTGATACTGTTTAACGAGGTTTGCTGATATTCATTAATTTCATCAATCATATCGTTAAAGTCATTGGCTTCGATCACCTGACCATTAATGAAAATATTCATACCAGACCCGTTCACATAGGAATCGGCCTTTAATGTCACCTGAGTCGTTGCAGATGCCGTCACTCCAGGATATGCCGTTAATTGTGATGCAATAATAGATGCATGAGTTTCTGCTGGAATAACGATCTTTTGCTCTACACCATCAGGGTCAACCAGGGTCAATTCCTGATCCGGATAGCCATTTGAAACAGCGGGTTCTCCGATGTCGAGTAAATTAGCGTCATATTGATCGACTTGTAACAAACCATATAGCTGATCAATACTTAATTGGGTAAAGGCTCCGGTAGGATCAGGTACGGTCAAATTGGTAATTGAAATCTGGGACCCTTCACCAGCCACAGTCGCAACAAACTGTAGTTTTTTATTGCCCGCAGAATCCTCTGTGACTTCTGCTTTAACGCCAATGTAATCCTCAGGATCCTGTATGGCCAACTCTCGATTAATCGCTGCAGCCAATTGTTCAATCGACTGAATACTTTCATCCAATGACAGAACCACTGATCCAGAACGATTTTCTTCGTCTGGTAATGGCACCGTTAAGTTAACCCGGAATGAATGGGTGCGATCAATGGGATCAATACCCAAGGTTTTAAGGGAGCTATCCAAACCAAAATTAGCTAGTGCTTCCGCTGTTCCGGTAATATCAATATCTAATGGGAAGGTACCAATAGTGGTTCGCTCAAAAATTAATCTTCCATTAACTTCCGATGCCTGTATTTGACCCGATAGACCTGGTGTAACCAAAATCTGAGTATTAATGGCATTTACAACATCAGCTGTATTCGCATAAGTAGCGGCTGGAACTGTAATAGTGATGGGGGCTATACCGTCAACACTGATATCCAGTTGATTGTCTTGTGGCGTTGGTGGATCACCCAAAACCAATGAAGGAGGGTTAGATGATGTTAATGCAATACCCAGGGTTTCCATGTCAAATGGCATAGTTGAAGAGACATGCTGAACCGCTAATGGCTGAGGCCCATAGCCTGGATTGGTACTGTCAGCAATTATTTCCAGTCTTCCGCTACCATTGATCGTCACTGATACGTTAGGGAATGCCGGCGCCGCGCCTCCAAGTGCAGCATTGATATCCGTCTGAAGCTGAGTTGCAAAAGCGGCTTCTGTCGCCCAACCACCAGCCGGTGCCGTTGTCGTTACTGGTACCGTTGTTGCTCCAACCGTTACTGCGTAAACCAGGGTCTCGCCACCCACCAGGGTATCACCAAACCCAGGCAAACCACTGGGGTCTGCACTCGATGTCGGAATTGATGCTGTCAAAGTAGACTGGGTACCAATAAAGGCATTTGAATAGAGTAACCCGGCAGCAAGATTTCCTTGAATATTGGCTGCAAGGCCGGGATCAGATCGAAGGTCAATACTGCCACCATTTGCAAACAAATCAACGCCTGCTACTGGAGTGGTTATGACCGGAGCTGCAAAATTAAGATAGGTGGCACCAGCGATCATGGTTCCCGGGCTATCCGTAATATTAACAATTTGTGTACCATCAGTGGCATAGGTGCCAATGGTTTCAAACTGGATTTCGCCCAATAATGTTTCACTGGCTTGGATTTTTCCTGCAAGATTACTATCTGCAAGAATAGCGCTGTTAATCGCTGATACAAGAGAAGCAACACCGGTATAGGTTATTGCTGTGCTAAACGGTTGTAAGCTGCCGGTAATTGAAGAAAGACCCGAATTGATGTGCGCGCCTTGCAACTCAATATCGAAAGTCATACTGGCATCACCTCCAGAAGGCGTCCAACCGCCTGTTAAAGTGCCACCTGTGCCATCACCAAAGGCTCCAACTGTATCTACAACACCACCGGTCCAGATTGAATTGTTCAAACCGGCAGTTGTAGGGTATCCAATTGTCGATAATGTCGTAATAGTATCGTATAAGGGACCTGTTTGAGCAGCACCAATTGCCAGACCATTAGTCGTGGTAATCTTACCTGTTGATTGAAGTACCTGGGCTCCGGCTGGAACATTCACTCTGGCATCAACTTGATGGGTGCCTCGTGGAGGTTGGTTACCAGACTTGACCTGCAGGTCGGTCAAAATACCCTTTACTACTGCATTATTTTCGGCACCATAACCCTGAAGACGTGCGCCACTATTATTAACAATGTAACCGTCTTTATCCATACCAAAAATACCGGCACGGGTATAGCTGGTTGCTTCACTCGGGTAATTCATGACGAAAAAACCGGTGCCATCAATGGCTAAATCCAACACTGAATTGGTTTGGGTTATACCACCCTGTTGAAATTTTTGACCGATGTTCTCAACATGAACACCACTACCAACTTGATCTTGCCCCATACCTAACATTGAGCTGGTGTAGGCATCACCAAATTCTGTACGGCTGGCTTTAAAGCCTACGGTACTGGCGTTTGCAATATTGTTACCTGTGACACTAAGATCTTTATTTGCGGCGGCTATGCCGCTTAATCCTGAACTAAAGCTCATGACATATTACTCCGTGTTTAAATGTCGTGACTCGTCTAATAGAGCCATAACCATTTCTAATTAGTAAACGTGATTAATGTTTAAAATCTCTGACATGGAAGCGTTGCCGCCGCCTAATAAATTCATGGTGATGGTGTTGTCACTATTGATCGACACACTATCGACTCGACTACTGGTTGATACATTCAAATTGGTTGCCTGACCCAGAACATTGCCGATGACCGTAAAGGTGTACATACCTTCTGGATGTAACAATGCATTACCTTCTTCATCTACAGGTAAGGTGCTTTCGTCGATATCCTGCAGTTGCCCATTAATTTCGACAAAGGCTCCGTCCCACTTAAAATCCATTCTCCCTGATTGCTGATAACCAAGAGGTAATTCGGCAACTACCTGGCCAAATTCATTCTCAACTCGGAATCTTAAGTCATCTGAACCCGCAGGAACTTCTGCAGAACCGTAAATCAAATCGCCATGCATCAGCCTTGATTCAGTTTGCCCCTGAAGTGTTACTGAGCTTCCAACTAACGTAGACGCTTGAATGGCCTGGCTAGATCTATAACTTGATCCCAGGTCTTCAAAGCCATCATTCATCTTTTCAATACCTTCAACGGTACTGAATTGCGCTAACTGAGCGACAAAATCTTCATTAGATTGAGGGTCCAATGGATTTTGATTATTCATCTGAGCAATCATCAATTCCAGGAACTCATTTCGCCCCATTTCATTACTTTTGGGCTCATCTGGCACTCGGGTACCAATGTCATATTGGCTCAGAACATTGTTTGCATTTGTTATTTCACTCATGTGAATACCTCATTCCTATTTGCCCATTGTCAGTGTTTTCTGCAACATGGTTTTTGCTGTATTAAACACTTCAACATTGACGGAAAAACTTCGTGACGCTGAGATCATGTCTGCCATCTCTTCAACTACGTTTACGTTTGGGTAGAAAACATAACCATCCTCATTGGCCATCGGGTGGGTCGGCTCATACCGGATATCAAGAGGCGCTCCCTTTTCTACAATCGCCGCAACTTTCACACCGCTGCCTACGTCTGACCACAAATCTACATCCTGATTATTACGGTCAATAAAATGATTTTGCAGCGTTTGAAACACGGGTTTTCTGGCACGATAGGTTTCATCGATGCTGCTACTAACTGTTTCGGCGTTTGCCAGGTTACTCGCAGTCGTATTCAATCGAATCGATTGTGCATTCATGCCAGAACCGGAAATATTAATTACATTACTTAGTGACATGATTATTCTCCTCGAATTGCGCCGGTTAACCCTTTAAACTTTTTGTTCAAAAATTCAAAGCTGGCGTTATAAGCCATGGCATTTTTAGTGAATTCTGCATTTTCAACGTTGTCATCTACGGTATTGCCGTCGATTGAAGGCTGGTGTGGTGTACGGAATAACAATTGATCATCTCCCGTTACACGCCCGGACAGATGTCTGCTGTTAGTTTTTTCAACGCCGATACTCATTGTTTTTTTATATTCACCGTCCAGCACTGCTTTAAAGTCAATGTCTCTTGCCTTAAATCCTGGTGTATCTGAATTTGCCAGGTTGTTAGCAAGTACTTCAGACCGATCAGCACGAGTTAATAGTGCAGTTGGGTGAATCTTTAGCGCATTTGAAAAACTGATTGCGGACATTTTATGACCTTCCTTCTAAGTATTTGCCGTTTCTTGCAGTAGATATCGCAATCCCCGTGCCAACTCGACAATTACTTTAAAAACAACAACTTAGGAGGAATATGGAATTAATTAAACGAGGCAGCGGCAATAACATTCCGCAAGCGGCAAAGAATAAGCCAGGAAACTTATGTTAGAGGCAAAGCGGAAATTTGGAATAGGTTTACAACAGGGAGTATGACTACAATTGATTCATAAGAATTCGACGATCAAACTAAACAGGATGTTTACGTCTTGACAATAAATGAATTAAACAAATATTGAATGAAGTGACAATAAAAAATCGATCAAAAAAGGTAACCTACTGGTTACCTTTATAACACCTTAAATTGCGCGATAAATTATACCTGGTCTGCAATGTACCATTTCATATTTATCATTCAGGCCATTAACCGCTTCCGAGGCTCCTACCATCAAGTAGCCTCCGGGCTTTAAGGTTCCATGAATCCTGGTGAGAATGTCTTTTTTAAGATCTGCAGTGAAGTAGATCAAAACATTCCTACAAAATACCAGATCAAATTTTCCTAACGAGGAATAACTATCTTTTAGATTAAGCATACGGAAATCAACTCGACTGGCAATGTGTGGTTTAACTTTCCAGCGACCCGTTTCTTTTTCATCAAAATACTGTTTTATTTTTTGTGTATCCAGACCTCGACCCAAAGCTAACATGGCATACTCAGCAGCTTTAGATTCAGCCAACACACTTGGGGAAATGTCTGTGGCAATAATTTTATCCTGAAGACTGCCCCTACCTATATTCATTTTTGAATATTCATCGAGAATCATCGATATAGAGTAAGGCTCCTGGCCAGTAGAGCAGGCTGAGGACCATATTCTCATGGGCTGGCCCTTATTCTTCTCAGCATGTTCAGGAATGATGACACGTTTTAAAATCTCAAATGGATGAACATCTCTAAACCAAAGAGTTTCATTGGTCGTCATCGCATCGACAACACTGGTTTTTAGCTGGCCTCTAATGTCCTTTTGAATTGCAGATAGCAATTGATTGAGATCGCTAAAGCTATTAGCTTTCATTATTGATCGAAGTCTACTCGTAACGAGATACTGTTTATTCGCCCCGAGACAAATTCCCGAATTTTTTTCCAAAAAATCGGTGAATTCTTCATAGCCTTTTTCAACTGTTGTCATATGACTATTTACTCATCTTCTAATAAAGGTAGTTTACCGCCTCGTTCCTGAATTCGTTGTACAACGATTTCAGCCAGCTCATCGGGTTTAAATTTTGGCAGAAACTCACTGGCTCCAACCTTTTCAACCATCGCCTGGTTAAAAACCCCACTTAATGAAGTATGAAGCATGACATACATATTTTTAAGTTGCGGGTGATTTCTAATTTCTGCCGTCAGTGTATATCCATCCATTTCCGGCATTTCAATATCAGAAATAATCATTAAATAGTGTTCCAAAGGATCAATACCCTGCTCAAGAAGCTCGATCAAATGGTTCCACGCCTGCATACCATCCATTAAACGATGCGTATTAACACCTACCTGCTCAATACAACGCGCTGTTTGCTTTAAAGCAATTTTTGAATCATCAACCACTAATACACGAAATTCTTGCGCCTCTTTATGAACTTCTTCAGAAACAACGCCTTCTGATACTTCTACATTCATAGGTGATACTTCAGACAACACTTTTTCAACGTCAATAATCTCAACCATTCTATCTTCAAAATGGGTAACAGCCGTTAGGAAGTGATCATTACCCGCGCCTTTTGGTGGTGGATGAATCTCGGACCAGTTCATATTGATAATTCTTTCAACAGAATTAACCAGGAAGCCCTGAGTCTTCATATTATATTCGGTAATAACCACAAATTTATCAGTCACGTCCATTATTGGCGGATTACCTGTAGCCAGACTTAAATCAAGAATCGGGATGGTTCCACCCCGAATATGGGCAACGCCACGGACAACACTGCTACTTTGTGGCATTGCAGTTAGAGTAGGACATTGCAGTACCTCTTTAACTTTAAAAACATTAATGCCGTAGACCTGTTTCCCCATAAGTTTAAACAGGAGAAGCTCTAAACGGTTTTGACCAACTAGCTGAGTTCTCTGATTAACAGTGTCCATGACGCCTGCCATATAATTCCCCTTTCTATTCTTATTGGGCATATCTTTTGCATACTAATAAGACAAATGCATATTGATTAAGATTTACGCCAAAATGATGACATATATATATCATAGACGTCTCTGAGGATAGGACAAGAAATGCGACAACATTCGCTCAATCTAAAAATAATCATACTGATACTCTGTTTATTACCTGTTAGCGCACAGGCAACCAAATCAGTACAACAAATAAAAGATCAGGTTGAATCAACTGTCATTAGCTTATTCACCCAAAACATGTCAGATTTTGATCTATCTAAACTACAGATTAACTATGATAACGCTTTGCAACTCTTTAATCAGCCAATGTGCAGTAAAACTTTAGCGTTCGAGCGAATTAATTCATTACCCTTAGGTCGCCAAAGCATATTAGTTCGCTGTCATGACGCGAAATCCTGGTCAATTTATTTACCGATTGACGTCAGCTACCGAAGGAAAGTTGTGATAACCAACACGAATGTTTCGAACAACCAACAACTCACCGTTAACGATGTCATATTAGCTGAGCGTAACATTGGAAGCATCCGGAACGGGTACTATACCGACATTAACGACGTTTTAGGAAAAGCGACTCGAAGAAACCTAAAACCAGGAACGATTTTAAGCGCAACGATATTGCAGCTTCCACTAGTCATACAGAGGGGTGATCTTGTCCAGATTCTGGGAAAATCTTCCGGGTTAATTGTTAGAATGCAGGGCTATGCGATGACATCAGGAAGAATAGGAAAACAAATTCAAATAAAGAATAAAAAATCAGGTAAAATTATTCGTGCCAGAGTCGTTAAAGCAGGGGTAGTTGAGGTTATTATTTAAATCTAAGCCATTGAATTAATTACTAAAGTTCTTTCAATGGTCGCCGCTATAACAGTTAGCAGTCTAACTATCAATTTTGGAGAAATGAAAATGCCTATTAATATCAATGGCTTAGGAGCAAACAATATTGGAACTGACAAATCAAAGGGTCAGGAAAATGTTGTAAAATCACAGAGTTCCAATATAGGTGACACTAATAGCCAGGCAACGTCTACAGAAGACAGGGTAAAGCTAAGTCCGGAAGTTAAAATTTTACGTCAACTTGAATCTGATATTCAGGGGATGAGTGATGTTGATCAGTCCAAGATTGACAGCATTAAATCCGCGATTCAAAACGGTGAATATCAAATTAATTATGATCGACTAGCCTCGGCTATGGAACAGTTTGAGTCTGACTTATAAGTCATAATGAACTGTATCAATTTACTCCAAATAGTCAGAACCAGCCTGACAGAGGAAAATGTATGACTGCGAATAACACACAGGCTGATAAAGTATTAAGTTTTCTTAATGGGCTCACGAATAATCTAACGGCATTGTTAAATGCACTTTCGGACGAGCAGCAGCTATTAATTAAAAACGATTCTGAAAAATTAATCGAAGTAGCTCAGCTAAAGTCGAGTCTGGTTGAAACCATAGATACCGAGTTTCACAAATTTCAATCATATATATTAAACCAGCTCAGCCTTAATGACTCCAAAGATGCTTTAATCAAATGGATAAATGACGGCAACCTGACAATTTCTCCAGAGTTATTAAAACAACATAAACAGTTGGCACAATTGGGTAGTGAAGTTGAGAAACTAAATATTGCTAATGGTAAATTACTTAATAGACAATCAAACAGAAACCGTTTTTTAATGAAGTTGCTTTCAGGTATAGCAAATGATTCTGAGACCTATGATACGGCGGGTAAAGAGGATAACGGTCGCTCTCATAGTAAAATCGGCATAGCATGAGTTAAGGAATTCTCATGTTTATAGAACCATTCGTACTTTTCATTGCTGCCGAAATACTTGTTGTTTACATCATCATTGCTTCATTTCTGTTTTATAACGGAAGACTGCATAATATTCTCAAAGAAATGCTCAAGGAGATGCGACGAAACCGAATGTTGCGAGAGCTTCTCAATGCAAAAAAACTCGCCGGCGAACGCTCAAATGCGTCAAAAATAATTAGCAAAGACCTGATGAAAGCCATCCAACGAGGTGGACCAGATGTCTACACAAACTTCGTTGATGTTAAAATTGACGATGTTGAAGAACAAGCCAGGGAATTAGGTTTAAGTTCCGCCCCTGAATTTAATCCTAATGATCCAGCTCAACTCCAAATCATTGCCTTAAGAACAGCGCTTTTAAATATGGAAAAATTATTTGAAAGTACAAAAGGCGTTCCTAATGAACAAGCATCCAGCGAATTACTGGCTGTTTTCAATAAAGAAATAATTAGTAAAATGTCCGGCGTTGCGATACCCGTAGTAGACACAAAAGAACTGAATCGCCAAAAAGCTGAAATTGAACACCTAATGAATCGTTGCATGTTATTGGAGAAATTTGAAGAGCAGTTCTATAACAGCCAACAAGAACTGAAGGAAACCATCGAAGAACTGGACAATCTAAAAACCATCACACTGGATGAAATACCGGCATCTATAGAAGCCCCGCAAATAGGTGATTACTCTGATGAAATCTATCAGTTAAAAAGTCAGAAGTTTGACATGATGGAAACCATTAATAAACTTAAGTTACAACTCGAGCAATCTAACTCATCTGACAATCCAGATACATATATCGAGCAGCAAAAACAACAGATAGACGAACAGGCTCGTTATATGAAAGAGTCTGACGTTTGCATCACCCTTCTTGAAAATGAATTAGAAACACTGGGCCACCAACTCACTTCTGAGCAAGCCAGGCTCAAATCTTTAGAGAAACAGCTTGAACAACGCCCTAAAGTCGTTACAGGTGACGAAGAACACAATATAAACACAGAATCTGTGGGCAAGTTATCTACCGTCAATAAGAAACAGAAAGAAACAATAGAACAATTAAAATCTCAGCTTGAGGCGCTACGAAGTATTGAAGGAGCTGCAGAAATAGCAGAGGTGCAACAAACCCAACTGACTCAGTTAGAACAGAACATACAGGAATCAGAGACCTGTATCGACATCCTGGAATCTGAATTAGAAGCAGCAAGCGAAAATATCAACGACTTAATCGGATCGTTAAAGTCTTCTGAAGCTCTCAATGAGTCCGGGGACGAATTGGAAGTTATGCTACAAAAATTTGTTCAAGACAGCAAAGAGATGCTAAAGAATATAGCTGGTCTGGAAAAAGAAAATCAGCGATTAGTGAAAGAAAACAAAGATAAAATGAATGCCGAAAGCGTTACTGACTAATTAGTTCCTCTTCTCAAATCGGCCATCCTTCCTTTTATTATTTACTCTACAGGGTCTCGGCCTGCATAGATAATTATTATCCAAGCCAGTGTACTACAGAGCGTAAATCCGACCAGGACAGGTAACAGAGTTTGGTTAAACGCCTGTCCGACCAGAATTCCTATAGGTAACGCAATGAGTGTCGATAGTGTCGATATGAATGCTGCTCCCATTCCCGCGACATGCCCAAGAGGCTCCATTGCCATTGCATTTAAATTCCCAAACGTAATGGCAACAAACATAAATGACAGCATGGCAAATACTAAAAATGAAAAAAACGGCGGCACACCATCAAAAACATAACTATAAGCAAGAAATGCATATGACCAAACCATTAAAATTTGAACGGCACGCTGCGCAAGAAAGTGCATACCGAATCGCATAACCAAACGTGCATTTAATAGTGAGGAGCCCCCAAAACCTAATGCTAAAACCGCAAAATACAGTGGAAACTTATCTCCAACCCGATAAATATCCTGAAATAACTGCTGTGACGAATTCAAATAGCCCATAAAACTACCGAAAACCAAGCCTGTTGCAACTGTAAAATATCTCGTCTTTTTAATGGAAAGAACCGTTAATCCGGACTCGACAATCATCCTTAAATTAAATGGTCTGATATTATCTGGATTCAAGGTTTCCGTCTGGCGTACTGACAACCAACCCCAGATACTCAGAGTGATAATTACAAATAGCAAAAATATATGCCGCCAACTACTTATACTTACAACCAGCTGACCTACTGAAGGGGCTAGTGCCGGGACGATAATAAATACAGCGGTGACAAAACTCATCACTCTTGCCATTTCATTTCCCTTAAAACAATCGCGAACCATGGCCATGGCAACAATTCTGGGCCCGGACACCCCCAATCCCTGGATTATGCGGCCAGCAAGCAACCATTCAAATGACTCAGAAAACCAGGCGATAAGTGATCCAAAGACAAACAACACAAATCCTATGTAAATTGCCCTCTTTCTTCCGATACTGTCTGACAGGGGACCAAACCAAACCGGGCCTATGGCCATGCCAATAAAAATAAATGCAATAACCAATTGTGCATCATTTTTATCCACTAAATTTAGGTCTGAAGAAATATTAGGAAGTGCAGGCAACATAGCATCAATTGATAGTGCGACGAGTGCCGTCATAGATGCAACTAAGGCAATAAATTCTTTTGTTCCCACGGATCGGGTGGACACTTTGACATCCTGGTTCATTTCTTGATCCTATTAAAACCTGATAATGTCAGGAATCCTTGAGTTAATACCAGAACGGCCTGAATATATGTATATAAATCGGGAAAAGTATCTAATCTGCTATAGATTGTAAAACAGATAGTGACAATTGCTATCAGTTAAGCGACGATTACTGATTATTATCAATTCACTATTGTAAACTTTCGCGAATATGAGCAAATACTTTCTTCTTTTATGCCTATTTTTGTCATTTAGCACGATGACTGTCGCCGCTGTTTGTGATGTCGAAGGGCAATCAACTATTCGAAAAAGTTATACCATAGGTAATTTCGACAAGATTGATATTCGGGGGAATTTTCTACTGGAATTATCACAGTCATCCAACTTCACATTGGAACTTGAGGCGCAACCAGGAACCCTGAAAGAGCTTAGATACAGGACTAGCAAACGTAGATTCAAAATGACTCCTGGCCAATGCAGGCAGGGATATTTTATTGTTCGTCTGGGCTTGCCCCAAATTAGAGAAATAGATCTTGATGGCGACTTCCAGGTAATAACCAAGGGTCCACTAACCACCCCAAACATAAAAATTGACGTAAATAGTATCGCTCGTGGCCGCATCGAATTTGACAATAAGTGGGTCGACATGAGCATGACAGGTGATAGCATTATTGAGTTTGTTGGAAAAACCAATCATCTAAAGCTTTCAGTTTTGGGTAACGGAAGTCTCGATGCTAGCGGTCTGAAGTCACAAACGGCCATTGTCAATGCGTGGGGCAATGGTATCGAGACAATCAATGTCTCAGATTTCCTGAAAGTAACGGCACAGGGAAATGCTCTAATTCAATATTATGGAGACCCCTTATTGGATGTCACCATACGAAGAAATGCATTCATCAGAGCCATTGTGCCAAAGGACCCTCAGCCGGAAATTGCAGATGAAGCATCAGAGCCAGCCGCTTCTAATTGACCAAATTGTAATTCAGCTAATCGACGATAAAGTTCTGACCTGGTTAACAAATCTTCATGTGTTCCCTCAGCTAGAATTTTACCAGTGTTCATAACAACAATTCTGTCTGCATTAATCACTGTCGACAATCTATGGGCAATAATAAGGGTTGTTCTATCTTTCATTAGCTCATCAAGTGCCCCCTGTACCTGATGTTCGCTTTCAGCATCTAACGCAGAGGTTGCTTCATCCAATAGTAGTATTTCCGGATTATTCAGTATGGCCCTGGCAATCACTATTCTTTGTTTTTGGCCGCCACTGAGTCGAACACCATTTTCCCCCAGGTAACTACTGTAACCTTGGGGTAGCAATTGGATAAACTCATCGGCATAGGCTGCTTGAGCAGCACTGAAGACATCTTCATCGCGTGCTTCCGGGTTTCCATACCGTATATTGGTCATAACATCGTGACTAAACAACACCGGTTGCTGTGGCACTAAAGCCATTTTTTTTCTTAGTACATCTAAATTTAAAGCGGTAATGTTGGTTCCCTGAATTTCTACACTGCCTTGCTCAGGGTCATAAAATCTAAGAAGCATTTCAAAAAGAGTCGATTTTCCTGCACCACTTGGCCCAACCAATGCGACAGTTTCTCCTTGCTTAACCTGCAAATTAAGATTTTTTAGTGCCGCAGTATCCGGACGGCTTGGATAACTAAATGTTAGATTTTTAAGTTCCAGGTGATACCTGTAATCACGTGCAACTGAGTCTGGCTGATCAGGATCCTGGATTAATGATTTCTCAGTTAATAACTCCATTAATCGTTCCATAGCACCTGCTGCACGCTGCAACTCTCCCATGACTTCAGAAACAGTCGCCATACCAAAGGCTACCATGATGGCATAAAACACAAATGCAGCCAGTTGACCACCAGTCATATTGCCTGACATGACGTCACTACCGCCAACCCAAACCATCGCCGCTATTGCTGAAAATGCCAACAGAATCACAATGGACATCATCATGGATCTCTGCCTGATTCTTCGTTTAGCCACCTGAAGAGCTTTATCAACTTCTGCACCAAAAGCCTTCTTTTCGAATCCTTCACGAGTATAACTTTGAACCGTTTTTATCTGCTGAATAATCTCCCCTGCATAGGTGCCGACATCAGCAATACTATCCTGACTTTCCCTTGACAGCAGTCTGACCTTACGGCCAATAATTAGAATAGGTAACAAAACCAGGGGTACAGAAGTAAGTACAATGAGCGTCAACTTGAGATTTGTGACCAGCAACATAATTATGGCGCCAACAACCATTAACGAAGACCTAAGTGCCATACTCAAACTTGATCCGATTATTGACTGCAACAGTGTTGTGTCAGTGGTTAGTCGAGACATTATTTCACCACTTCTATTTTCCTCAAAATAGCTCGGATGAAGATGTACTATATGACCAAAAATGGCATTACGAATATCAGCAACGACTCGTTCACCTAACCAGGTTACCAAATAGAATCGAACAAATGTCCCTACCGACATTAAAACGACTAACAGCATCATAATAAGAATAGATCGATTTAACTCTGCTTGAGATTCTGAAATGATGCCACTATCAATAACCAGTCTTAGCCCCTGACCCATAGCTAAGGTAACTCCGGCGGTAAGCATTAAGGCTATCAATGCAGCAATGAGCTGAAACCTATACCTGGATATATAAGGCCACATGTCTCTTAGGGATTGTAAACTGGATGGAGAACTACTTTTCAATTGAGATTCCTCAATAAGGGACGATAACCAATAGCCATATTAGGTCAATTTAATCAGATACTTACAACTTACTAAATATTTAATCAATGTAACCCAGAGTAAACCGGTAATGAAGAGGTCAAAATAAGATATTTAAAATTAGATTTTCTCACAAAAATTTAAGTGAGTTTTGGGAATAAATTACATTTTGAAAGTGCATCTGGCTGTGTAAAAACGCCATGAGTGCAGGAAAACTAAAGTAAACCGGATGACATCGAGGCTTTAATACCAGTCGCTAGACGACACGAATGTGCCAGGGCTCGAATCTAACACCCATCTTGTTATTTTGAGTATACCGGATTTTAATAAATCCAAGGTCAGTCAAACGCTTAAATATATCACTTTCAGCGAATTCAGAGGTAAAATTACTAAAGCCCATACCTTTTTGACCCACATCAAAATCACCTAACAGATGGTAGGAATAACCTGGAGGAGCCAGAGACCGTGAGGCACGAGACATATTACCATTGGTCTTAACTGCTTTCGCTAAATACAAATGATACTGTTTTACAATCCCTCTAATGCCAGACGTTAGCACCAGGTCACTGCCCAATATAGATTGAATCTTTCTAAAATGTACTTCTGATTCACCCTGATACAAAAAATGACCAGATCCCTTTACTTTTGTAACACGATTAGTGTCTACAACCTTGGTCAATTCAGGTATAACCTTGTCTCCCATGAAACCTAACTGCTTTGCATCCTGATAAAAAACCTGGTCCAGAAAATCCAGCTCATCCCTGGTGAAGACTCCGATACTATCCTGGTTTCTTGCGTGATATAACATCTGATCAAAGGATAAAAGGTTAAAATTTCCATATCCTACGTACTTCCGCACACTGGCTAATCGTTTAGTAACTCTTTTGAGCATTGGAATCTGCTCTTCCGGTAAAAATATATCGCCCGGAAGGTTTTCATCAAACCTCACCACTCTTTGCTGCCAGGCTTCTGAAGCCTTATCCACAGACACCAGATTTCTGGAATCATCAGGTTGCACAACATCTTTTGTATTAACTGCGATATTTGGCGCTAAAACTGACTCTTTTTCTGTGAGTAATACTCTTGAAATGGCATCAACAGGCTCAATATGCCTAGGTGTTACTACTGAGGGGATGGGTTTTATCGGGCTAATGTCTGCTAATTCTTTAACTTCTATTTTTCTTAATTCATCAATAGCTTTAGCGGACGTCGGATTTAATTCTATAGATTGAGGGGGTAAACCTTTAGGGCTCAGCAACTGAACAGAAGTAACTCCTCCTCCTACCAGCATAGCGGACGCAGCAAAACTTTGTCGAATGAATCGACGACGGCTCATAGTTGGGTGTTCAGTATTTGACATTCAGTATAATTCAACCAGTTTTAGATTTTCTTTTTCCATAACTATTTATCTGGTACGGGTATAAAAACTTAAATAATTTCTTACCAACGATGATCCGGCAGCCTAATTACCCAGACTTACCAGTCCATTTACACCAAACATAATAATTTTGAGCATCCTGCTCATATATGTACACTTATATGTCACTACAAACAAGTATAACAATTATCACCCATTTCGATAATGAAATATAGTTTTGATGAAATTATCAGTTTAAATTTTGTGTCAATTTATTGAAATTTAATAACCTTTATCAGGATCAACCTGAAATTCAGGTGCTTTTCCACAGGTTATTTTTTCCAGATTACGGCTAAATACACTCGCTACTGCTTCTAAACTGGACTGAGCAGCGATATGTGGTGTCAATAAAACCGACGGATGTTCCCATAGTTTATCACTGGATGGTAAAGGTTCTTGTTTGAATACATCCAGAATAGCTTTACGTATTTTCTTCTGATCCAGGAAAGATATAAGCGCTTCCGTATCTAGTGACTCACCTCGACCCACATTAATAACACAGGCATCTGCTTTCATATCCAACAAAAAGGATTCATTGATAAAATTAGTCGTCTTCGGTGTCGAAGGCAGTAAATTCACGACATAATCAATGTCTGGCAAAACGGCAGATAATTCATCCTGAGTTGTCATTTCATGAATTAATTCAGTCCCTTTTAACGTTGTCGACCAGGAATATATCTGAAAGTCCATTTGCTGAAGCAAGCTGGCAATCCTGGAGCCAATAGCACCTAATCCTAGTATAAGCACCTTACTTCCTGCTCTGGGCTCACGTTGTTGCCAATTTTTTTCGTCTTGCAATGCTCGATAGCCATCAAATTCTAATTTATCCGATAATATATACCCAATCACGTATTGCGCTAACTGAACACTCAAGCTGGGATCAACAAACCGACAGACAGGAACGCTTCTATACTGAGGCAGTGACCAATCTATAAAATCAACACCTGCACCCATACACTGAATCAACTTTAGATTTGGCATGTTTAATAAATGGTTAGGATCATTCTTCCAGATGATAGCTCCCTGGCAATGTTTGAGCTGTAAATCATTTTTTAATTGTGTCGACAATACGATTTCATAATTCGGATATCGATTCTGCAAAATATCACTTAATTTTTGCTCTTGCCCGGGATTATTGAGTCCAATATAGATACTATGCATCATGATATTCCTGCCAATTTACGTTCCATATTTTGATGAGGTATTCCATCTTCGACATGAGCATCTCCAATAGATGAGAAACCAAAGCTGGCATAAAAGGGTATTAAATAACTCTGTGCCGAAAGGGCTACAAATTGATAATTTGGATAATAAGTACCGATAAACTCAATAACCCTGGTCATCATCAATCGGGCAATTCCCTGATGTCTGAATGACTTTGACACCAATACTCGTCCAATATGAACGGAGCGCCCATCCGTATAGATGCGACAATAGCTGCTAAACTGCTTATCGGTGAGGCCCAAAACATGTTTTGCCGCTAAATCAATGTCATCACAGTCCTGATAGACACAGTCCTGTTCCACAATAAAGACTTCCTGTCGTAGCTGATAAATTTTATGTAGCTGGCGCGTCGAAAGTTGTTCTATGTCAAAGTATTCAAACACAGTTGGCTGCATGTATAAGCTTCCGTTGGATTAGAAAATAGATGATGTTTAAAATATTGTTTATTTTCAAGCTATACATCCTTGATAAGTACATAAAGCAAGTTTTTATCTGTCCCGGACACATTACCAATGCCTATCAATGAGTCTATCAGTCAAGATACCTTCTATTTTACTGATTAAAAAAAATTTGTGACCCTAATCGAAATGCAATAATGGCCTCTGGATGAAACCAGATACGTCAAAATGATCAGAGCTGGAAAGATAGTAGGCCAGTTCAGGCAATCACAATTATTGTTGCTGGATATTTTTAGTAAAAATATACGTCACTTTGTTATTGTTAAATCTTAGCTAAATGACAATTTCTGACTATAACTATATATATAGATTAATTTACTTTTCCAAATGGGAAACTGTATGTTTGGCAAAGTACTCATAGGTTATAAGGTGGGACCATAGTTTGGGATCATTAAGCAGGCTTCGAAGGAACAGTAGCCAGAATCACCAAACAAGACGCCCAAAAAAACTTAATAATACCGCAGAAAAATGCATTTTCTGTGCAAAGATTTCAGATTATCAATTCAAAGGGAGAACAACCATGCTACCAACCATTAAAACTATCGTATATGCATCCGACTTAGGTCATCACACACGGCCTGCAATGAACATGGCAGCGTCTATTGCCAAACAGCATAATGCCAAAATAGTTTATTTACATGTTTTAGAGCCCTTAGCGGACACTGCTCGCACTCTGGTGAGCTCTTATTTTTCAGAATCCGAAATTGATACTAAATTCGCGGAAAGTGCTGAGAGCACGAAAGAATACATGACATCACGTATCAAAGAGTTTTATGAAGAAGAGTTTAATGGAGAAGACCCCAATATTGATACTGAAATTAAGGTAATTACCGGACAAATTGAAGATGTCATTTTGTCTGCCTCAAATGAGGTAAATGCAGATATGATCATTATGGGTAGCAGAACACATTCCGCTGTCGGTCGAATGATGATGGGCTCCAGTGCAAATAAAATTGTACATACGAGTAAAATCCCGGTATTAGTCGTTCCAATTTATGGCTAGTACGTTAAGAGCCCGAATAGTTGCACCAGTAAATTATTACGGGCTTCATTTCCTGGTAAGGCCAGTCAGACCTGTATTAAATTTAAAAATCCATTTATTATTAGACCTCTTTCAATCAACTAAAGATAACTATGCCTGATATTCAAAAAGTCGTATTTCTTTGCGGTGGCCGATCTGCCGAACACGAAGTGTCATTGCAGTCTGCCCAAAATATTGTCAGATCATTAGACTTCGATAAATATTCCGCTGTTGTTATCTATATTGATCGAGAAGGTCGCTGGTTCTATGTTAATGACACCTTAGGGTTCATCCAGTCTGAAAATATTGTTCAATGGATAACATCGCAAAATCTTTCCCCTGTAGCCTTACTTGGAAATGGAACAGACTTCCAACTAATGACTTTAGATGACCATCAATCAATTGATTCTGTGGCTGTACTTTTTCCTGTACTACATGGTCCCTATGGCGAAGACGGCTCAGTTCAGGGCCTGGCACAACTCGCAAATCTACCCTGTGTTGGAGCTAATGTATTAGGCAGTGCAATAAGCATGGATAAAGACATCATGAAACGTCTATTGCAAAATACCAACTTAAAAAACGCCAGGAGCCTGACCCTATACAAAAAAGACCTCCCCTTCGATTCGAATAACATTGAATCTGATTTAGGCTGGCCTATTTACGTAAAACCCGCAAACATGGGCAGCTCGGTAGGTGTCAGCCGTGCCAACAACCAGCAAGAGTTGCATGACGCAATTGCACATGCCTTTAAATTTGATATTAAAATTATTGTAGAGCAAGAGGTACGTGGCCGTGAAATAGAAGTTGCCGTTTTAGGTAACAATGCGCCCCAGGCTTCAGAGGTTGGTGAAATCGTTCCATTGACTGACTTCTATAGTTACGATAGCAAATACATTTCAGGAGACGGAGCGGAGCTGATTATCCCGGCAGCGCTGTCCGATGAGCAAAGAGCAAGACTTCAGACTACTGCCATTGAAGTATTTAACCTTATGGAATGTTCCGGATTAGCAAGAGTAGACATGTTTTTGACAGCCAGTAACGAAATCTATGTCAATGAGATCAATACACTCCCGGGATTTACCAACATCAGTATGTATCCAAAGCTATGGGAAGCTTCAGGTAAAAGTCAAAAACAGCTTATTTCAGAATTAATCGATTTTGCGGTGGAACGAGAAACAGAAAAAGAATCGCTGAGCATTGTCAGATAGAATCTGTGAGTGGTTTATTCTGTTTGGATCAACCACTCATTTAATTGCGCTACAACTGACAATTTACGATTGAGCTTATAGATTTTTCATCATTAGACCATACTGCTCAACACTAGTATCCAGTTCATAATCCACACCAATAGTCACCTCATAATCAGATCCGGGAACTTCATCAATATCATAACCATTTTTTAGCAACCGGATATCGTCCAATACAAAGGTCAGGTTACCCTTTGGAGTCATAATCTGAACTGAATCGCCTTTGGCAAATTTATTTTTAGCTCGCAAGACTAACCTGCCTTCTTTTATACCTTGAATCTCACCAACAAATTGCTGATGGACCCCGACTGAGCGACCCACTTCATAATTCTGATACTCATCATGAACGTGTCGGCGATAAAAGCCTTCGGTATAGCCTCGATTAGCAAGATTCTCCAACTCATTCATCAGAGACTTATCAAATGCTTTACCGGCAACTGCATCATCGATCGCTTTTCTATAGGTTTGTGCTGTCCTGGCAACATAATAATGAGACTTGGTACGGCCTTCAATCTTAAGCGAATGAATACCCATTTTGGTTAAACGCTCAACATGCTGTATAGCCCGTAAATCCTTCGAATTCATGATATAGGTACCATGTTCGTCTTCATATGCTGGCATTAACTGGCCGGGTCTGCCCTCTTCTTCTAACAGGTATATTTTATCGGTAGGTCCGCCTTCACCAAGAGTCGGAGGCTGGTCAGTGACAATTTTATCAGAGGGTGGAACCCATATTCCTGGTTCAATGGGCATGGGATCGCCACTTTCATCTTCTTTGGCTTCGTGGGCTTGATACTCCCAGCGACAGGCATTAGTGCAGGTACCCTGATTAGGGTCTCGCTTGTTAATATAGCCACTCAACAGGCAACGACCTGAGTAAGCAATACATAGAGCGCCATGAACAAAGACCTCCAGTTCCATTTCCGGACATTGCTGCCGCATCTCTTCAATTTCATCGAGAGACAATTCACGAGACAGGATGACTCGTTTTATGCCCTGCTGGTACCAAAAGCGTAACGATGCATAATTAACAACATTTGCCTGAACAGATAGATGAATGACTTGCTCAGGCCATTTTTCGCGCACCATCATAATTAAACCGGGATCTGACATGATCAAGGCATCCGGTTTCATGTCGATAACAGGTTCAATATCCCTCAAATAAGTTTTCACTTTTGCGTTATGTGGCGCCAAATTAGAAGCAACATAAAACTGCTTACCCAAACCCTGAGCTTCGTGTATACCCTGAGCCAGGTTTTCCAGAGTAAAATCATTATTCCTTACTCTCAGACTGTATCTGGGCTGCCCTGCATAAACAGCGTCAGCACCATAGGCCAAAGCGTATCGCATATTTTTTATCGTGCCTGCCGGTGACAGTAATTCTGGTTTAAATGTCATCATCATGCTCCATTTTCTTTCAGGCTGAGTTCACGCTGTCGTTTTCGCAAGGTTAGCTTTTTCTGCTTTCGGGCTTCATGAGTAAGGTGTGAATCTTTTCCCAAGTGGTATTCACCGCGGCTTTTAGATAAAACGAGTTGACGCTGACGCTCTATATGACGCTGCCGCTGTTCATCGCTTATGGTGTTGTAACAATGATGACAAGAAACACCTTCCCGGAACTGCTCATGTTGACGCTCTGCTATTGAAAGTGGTTTACGACAAGCATGACAAAGTTCAAATTCACCGACTTCCAGACCATGACCGACAGACACCCTGTTATCGAAAACAAAACAATCGCCCTTCCATATTGATTTTTCTTCAGGAACTTCTTCAAGATATTTTAGAATGCCCCCCTCAAGATGGAAAACCTCATCAAATCCTTTTTCTTTAAGAAATGCTGTGGATTTTTCACAGCGAATACCACCGGTACAAAACATCGCAACTTTTCTATGTTTTGCAGGATCTAAATGTTTTGACACATAGGCAGGAAACTCTCTGAATGAATCAGTGTCAGGGTTTACCGCTCCTTCAAAACTACCAATCTGAAATTCATAATTGTTTCTGGTATCGATCAGCAATACCTCAGGATCAGACACCAGTTCATTCCACTGATCTGGCTTCACATAGGTACCAACGATCTGTTTGGGGTCAATACCTTCGATCCCCATGGTGACAATTTCTTTTTTTATTTTCACTTTAGTACGGTAAAACGGTTGTTCACCGTGAAAAGACTCTTTTGATTTTACACCAGAAAAATGCGGATGCTTAAGAAACCATTGGTATAGCGCATCAATACTCTTACGGGTTCCGGATACTGTGCCATTGATGCCTTCTTCAGCAAGGATCAAGGTCCCTCGAATATCATAGTCTTCTAAAAATTCCAGAAGTGGCGCACGCAATTCAGACGGCTGCTCAATTTTCACAAAGTGATAGAGCGCCGTAACGACGATTTTATTCATAATGTCCTCAGCTGGCTGCAACGTAAATGCAGTGCTTTGGCCCCATATAATGAGGCAGATTAAATTCAGGCGCGGATTTTAACAGAATGATTCAAGACAGCAACTGATCAATTATTGTTCAACTAAGAATCAAGTGTTATCGAGTGACCATGACAGTCTAATGATCCAACGGTACCGGACAGACTAATTCTGATTGACATGCCAGAGGGGAACTAACGGACTTCATCATTAAAATTTCGGTTATTGATTGAGATATGTTTTCATCATCAGGAGAGAGATTTCCGGCACATTGAATCGTTTCTTTCGCTAAGTCCAGGCATCCTTGCTCTGCCTGACTATAGGCGAGGTTATTCCATACAGAAGCACTATTCGGAGATAGCTTAATGGCTGATTCATAAGCATGAGTCGATTTAGAAAACTGATTCAATTCAAACATGGTATTTGCGTAAGCGAATACAAACTGCCACTGATCAGGATAGACA
>Ga0224506_10000417_pt1 | contig 37493 bp, 42 predicted proteins | sample SF_Jan12_sed_USG_2_FD_169108 | JGI IMG/M metagenome (GOLD analysis project Ga0224506, IMG submission 169108) | Sediment microbial communities from San Francisco Bay, California, United States - SF_Jan12_sed_USGS_8_1 | ecosystem: Environmental > Aquatic > Marine > Sediment | place: USA... | reverse complement strand
CCTTCATTGCAAGCCAGCCATAGCAATACTTTTTTGCCGTCAGCGGCATAAATATTAATGTCTACGTCTATATCTTCAGTAACGTGCAAACTGACGACTTCGTTTGTGGCAGCAGCGAGTGCATGGCCAGCCGGGACAAGAGACAAGATTGAGGTTAAAAAAATCAGTCTGCTTGCATAGCATAAAAGTCGCTTAGTAATAGCTAAATGTTTTGAAAGATCAGGCTCAGGCATCGTTCGCTCCCTCTTGCTTTAGATTGTCTCTCAGCTGCAAGTACTAAGCGTATGCTGCTCCAGGCATAATGTCTGCGCAGATTTGTAAGGTTTATAATGTAAAACATAACCACATCAAGTTAACGATAATGCGTTTGTCATTAACTCTGCATAAAGGGCGGCGTTGTTTTGCATGGCAATTATTTTATCTGCGTATTTAGCTCTTTATAACATTTCTATAACCCAGCGAGCCACGCTGCCTGATGCATGCGCACACTTCATGCCCCGGTCTTTATCAAACTGTGAATATTCATTTGCATCCCACATATTATAGGTTTTACCGGTGAATGTTTTCTGCAGTTGCTGGCATGTGACGCCATCAAATTCCTGGCGAAATTTTTCAACCAGTTGACGGGCTTTACTAAAGTTGTTGATGTACTTTCCTTTGTGCATTTTATCCCGGTCACGGCCTCTCTTGGCACTCAGCGCCATAAGCCCGCCAACAAGCGCGCCGCATGTTCCTTCTCCCATCAGGCCGCCGCCACCGGATAAACCGTGGCTGGCCTTAATTGTCTGGTCTTCTATCAGGCCGACAGCTTCCTGCACGGCGGTCAATACACATTGCGGGCAGGCGCCATAGTCTAACTCATAACAGACGGCGGCTTCATATGCGTCATCGGCAAGTTTACTGATGTTTAAATTATGCATGTTATGCTCTCCTTGCTGTAGCAGCACCTAAACATTAGCAGTCGCTAATATTACTTATATTGATATAAGACAATATTATTGAAAACAATATAGATAGCAGTAATGAAAACTAGCAATCATTAATACTGGAAGTAATTGACCGCGTTGCGCTGATTTTTTACAGGTGATAATAAACGCTGATTGCAGGCTTGCTGATTGTCTTAAGTTGGCAAAAGAAAAATATGTTCAACGTGTTTTATATAAAGGCAAACTAACGTAGTCACAGGTCTGCGCATAAGCTATGTCATTGTGGTTGATAATACGATTCTGTAATCAGCGGGTATGAAAAAGACAATGCACGAATGAAAAAAACTGAGACAAAGTAAAAGCGAGATAGTAATGACAGGCGCTATTGAAATCGAAAAAGCTGATAGTTGAGGCCTGCAACAGACAGGAAAATAAAGCAGACAGGTGTGGCCGACTTGGCACTGACTATAAATAAAATAATCATTACATCAATAGCCCCGTGCAACGAGTTTAAAAAATGGCCAATCTCACCCATTTGGGTGATGTCTGGCTCTGTCTACAGGGTTATGATGGCGTGTTGTCAATAGCATAAAATTAAAGTATTGTCATAGCTTGTCTTTGACAGGCGCGACGCTTGTATTTTTTAAAGACCCAATAGCTGATTAAATGCACGGGCAGAGGCCGTCCGTGCTGAAGAATAATGTAGAAGAAGGGGAAACCTGTGTTATCGCGATTTCTGATAATCTGTACAGTTTTGTTAACCGGTGCCTGTGGCACGCAATATGTCATAGAGTCTGATCCACCGGGGGCTCAGGTGTTCCGGGGTAGCAGTTATAATGACTTAAAATATTTCGCCACAACCCCTTATATAGATAGCTCTGCCACGCCAAGAAAGTGGACAGGTACTTTTATTCAGTTACGTAAAGAAGGCTATTTGCCCACCGAGGTTACCCGGCTTAATCTGGGAGTAGCAGAAGTGCATGATGTAAATCTGCGTTATTCGCTGGAGACAGACATACTGGTTGAGCTGGTAGAAATCGAAAAAAGTGATGATTTAGAAGCTTATTATAGTTTCCTGGACAAGTACCCGGGTAACCAATATACCGCGAGAATGTTTGATCGCATGTTTGAACTGGTTAAGGCCAGCGCGGATATTAAAGCCCATGATCGGCTATTGCAGCACTTTAATGCTAAGAGTAATCGAATTTACCAGAGCATTTATCGTTTATACAGTGCACAGAAGCATACTCTGTCAGAGTATTTTGATTTTATATCTCGTTACCCGGGTATTTTATCCGAGCTTCCGGCATTATTTAAGCGCCTGATATCAATGATAGATCGCAGCCATAATCCGTTAAAACAATATTACGGGCTACTGGCTCAACATGCTTTTGTGGCAAATGATCAGCCTGAAGTGTTTAAAACAATGGTCGGTTTAATGCTTGCGGGTGCTGGTGATAGTGATGGCCAGTTAAGAAAGTTATTGTCTCAGTACCCGGCATCTATGCGGTATATGCCGGCCCGTATTCGTCTGGCCGATATCGGACCGGAAGGCATGAAGGTTTACCAGGCGATAGATTATATTAAAAAGGGCATGAGCCCGGCTATTCTTCGCCAAAAAATATTGAACTCAGGCGTGGCATACAAGGAATTCAGTTTTGAAGAAATTACTGAGTTAAACAAAATAGGTTTGCCGCAGGATGTTATCGCTGCAATGCTGGAAGTGACCTCAAGGATAGAGCGTGAAGCAGGCGAGCGACGCAGGCAAGAACAGCAAAACCTGGCGAGACAGCGCGAACGCCAGGTAGAAAGAGAGCAGCACGCGCAGCGTCAACAGCAGAGTCAGCAACAGGCGCAAGCTGAAGAAAAAAGCGTACCCGCTGAATGCCTTAAGTTAGTGGCGGCGATCAAAGTGTGTGATCAGGCCGGTGGTTTTCTTGCAATGGGATGTAAGGCTATTGCAAACTCCAAGTTTGATTGCCCAATACCTGTAGCAGAGCTGATGTAACGTAGTTAGTTTAATAATATTTGATTTAGGTAAAAAATAATGTTGTATAAAAGTAAAAATTATTTTTTTATTCTTATTGCACTATGCGTGATTAACACAGCGGCAATAGCAGAAGATCTTTTCGTTGAAGACAGAAGCTTTGGTTATATGAGCCTGCGGCTCGGGACATTTATTCAGAACGTGAATGGCTCAGAAGTTTTAAATAACAGTCTGGAGTCTGAATACGGTATTAAACCCTTCAGGTCATCGGGGCTGAGCGCGCGAGTTGGCTTTGGTATAGTGGATGTTGTCGACCCAAATTACCCGTCTGCTTATACTGACGGCGAGCTTATTTTCTACTATGGGCTTGGTTATTCCTATCTAATCGGCAATCCAAATAACGGCCGCTGGTACCTGCAATATAATTATGATCTTTATCCTGATGGTGGTTATACCACAACCTGCTATTACATTTGCGGAACCAAGACAAGCTATGGTCTCGGTTATGTGGGCACGACCTGGCATTTGTTATATGAGCTGGAAGAGGTGGAGAATAACACCCATGGCAGAAGCGGTTTTTCTTTTACACTGACTTCGGGTGGCTGGTATTATAAATCATCTACCCTGGGCAAAGATACGATCAGTTCTTTTGGTTTTTTGCTGAATTACTAATTTACGCTGCATGAATAATAAATCTAAATAACATTAATGCACATGAAAAACCTGATCCTTTGAGGTAGCCGTGTGTTATTGGAACGATTGATAGCGGAGACATATGCCTGACGATATAGCTAAAGCCGTAATGATTCTAATCTGGTTGTTAACGGGCACTATTATTTTTGGCTGGATACTAATGCAATACGCGGTTGTCTACTGCTTTGTTTTTGCACTGGTATTTTTTGCTTTGCCCGTTTATTTATTTAAAAGAAAGCGTAATAGCTAGAGTCCGCTATATGTCAGCCGGGGCTGTTTTTAATGCCGCGAAGAAGGTCTAGTTTTTTCCGGCGTATATTACTTTAATCATCTGCTGCTCATAATCGAGGCTGGCTAACGGGTTTGATAAAAACACCTGCCGGTATGCCAGTAACTCATCGATATAAAAGTGAGGCACATGGGCCTCGTAGAGCAGGATGTCTTCAATCTCTTTGTCTGATGCAAATTCATTAGTAGACAGCTGATCCTGAATGAACAATATCTGATCGTAAGTTAAAGACATAGGCAAAGCGGTTAGAGCGGGTGAAAAAAATCTATTTTAAAGCGTATGTGCAGCAAATGTAAGAAAATATTACTGCTGCAGCTAGCAGCTAAGGTATCAGTGTCTTGCAGTGTACGAGATATGTCGTGCCGCAGCGGCTTTAAAGCCGGCGGATTAGCTGACGGCTTTAAAGACCTGGTGGCCAGTTAACGGCTAATATGCCGGCATTCGTAGAGGTGCCGGCTTCTTTCACCACGGATTCTGAAATCAGGTTCTGTTAGCGTGCCGAAATTGACCCGGCTGCGTACCAGTCGCACCAGTACGATATCGGGTTTGATGACTTTAGCGTTAGCAGACCAGTTGATTCTTAGCTGTATCGGCCGCAGATTTTTGGGCAGGCTTATATCGCCTAATACAGATTCAAGCGAAAGATGGGCTGTCTGATTGGCTTCAATAATGTTATCAGGTCCGAGTACATCATTATTAAAAACTGGCCGTCCAGACTTAGGTCAGGCAGTAATAACAACGCGGCGGATAAAACAGTAAACAGTGTTTTTGAAAAGAAATGAGATGTGTTCATTGTACCCCTCCATGAGATTTCATTAATCAATGCAACGCGCTAAGTAGAATAATTTATGATGCGGCTGGCGACAAAATATTTTAATTTGAGCTGAAAAATAAGATGCAATAACGCGGCGTTAAATGCCGGGATTTGATATATTTTATAAAACTAACGGATTTGTTTGAAAGTCAAAAGGAGTCGGCTATGAATTCACAAATTTCGCAATCGTCTAAAACATTGATTTTAATTATTTTTTGTATTGTTGTCTCTTCCTGTGCAGCTGGCAGTGAGCCGTTTTCAGCTGATGAGCAGGCCGGTTTTTTGTATGGATTGTGGCATGGTGTCATATCATTTATCAGCATAATCATTCATATATTTAATGACACAGTGATGGTCTATGAGCGTAATAACAGCGGCGGCTGGTATGATCTTGGCTTCCTGATCGGGGTCACAAGTGTATGGGGTAGCGGCTGTCATTTTAGCTGTAAATCGGCTGCTGATAAAAAACACGATCAGGAATGGCATGAGATCGGTGAAAAAGTTGAAAAGAAAGTCATGCGCAAGCTAAAAGACTGGGCGGAAGATGATGAGGCCACGTTGGCAAGTGATGAAGAGTGGAAAGAAATCAGTGCCAAGGTGGAAAGCAAATTAAAACGAAAAATAAGGCAGTGGGCAGAGAAAGAATGAGACTAGTTCAGGTTTCTGGCTTGAGTTAAGCGTGCCTGAAAAAGAGGCTCAGTCAAACGCTTGTAAACATCAGCTCAGCTGCTGTGCATTTGAAAAGCCGCTAACGTAAATGCTGCTGCAGTGGAGACTGATATGTTTTAATTTCGGCTTAAATAACTATGCGGAATCTATAAAATAGGACAGCGGCAGGCTAAAGATGAGTGAAATCGCGTTGCTGAAATTTAACGGCTGCTAATTTTAAACTGACCGCTTGTATTGATAATGAGACAAATGAGCATCGATTACCAAATGCCTGCTAGATAATTGGTGTCATGCTATATATAATGCAAGCAGGCAGTGCTGCCGCAAAATGATAATAATTTTAAATATGGAGTAAGTTATGAAGAAGATATGTTTTATGTTGATCGCGTCGCTATTTTCGTTGCAGGCAATCGCTGCGAGCAACGGCGGTAAAAAGCTGGTTGATTTTGACAAGCTTTATGTCGGAGCTGGCCTGGGTATAAATAGTCTGTCGGGTTATGATGGGGCGACAGGTTACCAGTTTTTTGCAGGCGCGCCGCTTAACATCGACGCGGCCGGTTTTAACTGGTCTGTAGAAGCCGGTTATATGGACAGCGGCAGTTTCAAACAGTCAGTAACTATCCCTGGTTTTGGTACATTTAGCAGTACTGCGAAAGCTACAGGGTTGTGGGCGACGGCGGTTGTTGATAAACCCATCAGTGACACGCTTGATTTCGTTGGCCGTGCCGGTTTAGATATTGGTGATGACGATGGCATTATGTTCGGTGCGGGCGTTGCTTATAGTTTGAACCCGCGTTCGGATATTCGTTTTGAATACGTGATACGATCAGATGTGACGTCTATGCAGGCAAACTTTGTATACCTGTTAAAATAATAAATAGTGCTACAAATGATTTAAAAAAACCTGCCCTGGCAGGTTTTTTTTGCAGTGTGATTTGGGCAAGCTATCGATAAAAAAAATCAAGCCGGCAGCCTGTTTCATCTGTGCACCGGGAAAAGTGCTATTGGTTGAGCCCTGCCAGTCAGCCGGTGGCATGGAAGATTGACGGCTCTGAGTTGTATAATAACGACATTAGTGATCTAAACAATGAGCGATGCGGTGATGCGGGCGAATCAAAAAGTGAGCTGTGATAATTGTGATGCCTGTTGCTGTCGGCTCGAGGTGATATTGATTTCTGATACCGGTGTGCCCGGGCATTTTATCAAGATCGATCAGTGGGGCGGTAGTACCATGCGCCGACTTGATGATGGCTGGTGCGCGGCTTTGAACAGAAATAATATGAAATGTACGATCTATGAAAACCGCCCGCTGGTGTGTCGTGAATATGTCATGGGTGATTATGAATGCATTGTTGAACGCAATGAAAACATGGCGCTGAAATAATTAAAGCAGCCTTGCATAAGACCTGTTATTTAGAGACAAAAGCGAGCCTGAGCCTGGCCCGGTTGTTTTTTAAAGCATGTGTTTAAAGGCGGCTAATATTTAGCCGCTTATCATAACGCAGTAGTTGTATAATGATGGCAATGCAAATGCTGTGATGACAGAGATTTTATGATGATAAAAATTGGCCAGACGTACGAGCTGGAAGTGATAAAAGAAGTGGATTTTGGTGTCTATCTGGATGCCGGCGATCTGGGTGAGGTATTGTTGCCCAGCCGTTACGTCAGCGATGAGCTGGCGGTAGGGGACACAATCAGGGTTTTTCTTTATCTCGACACAGAAGACCGGCCTGTTGCCACCACAGAAAAACCCAGAGCCATGGTCGGCGAGTTTGCCTATCTTGAAGTTGTTGATACCAGCAGTGTGGGTGCTTTTTTAGACTGGGGTCTGGATAAAGATGTACTGGTGCCTTTTGCAGAGCAACACCGTCCTATGGAGAAGGGGCGTTCATATCTGGTGTATTTATACCTTGATAACAAGGATGGCCGCATCACGGCCTCTTCTAAAATTGATAAATTTATTGATGATGATGCCGCGCACGATTTCAAAGCGGGTGAAGCCGTGAACCTGATTATCGCTAACAGTACGGATCTGGGATATAAAGCCATTATCAATCACAGCCACTGGGGAGTGTTGTATAAAAACGAAGTCTTTGAGCGTTTGAGTTTTGGCCAGAGCATAAAAGGTTTTATAAAATATGTACGCCCTGACAACAGAATTGATCTGAGCTTGCAGGGTGGGGTAGAGACCCGCGATCAATATTCAAAAATCATATTAAACTATTTAGAAAAAAATCATGGTTTTGCTGCGGTGCATGACAAATCTGATCCTAAAGTCATTTCTGACCTGTTTGGCATGAGTAAAAAAGCGTTTAAGAAAACCATCGGTGGTTTGTATAAACAAAGAGTGATTGCAATAGAAGCAGACGGTATTCATCTGCTTAAGAAGTGAAGCTGTTTTAAGCGATGATACGGCGCTTGATACCGGCGATATGTAGGCAATGAAAAGCGTCAGAGAATTGCTGCTATCGTGTTGCTTATGCAGAGAAGAAAAAATGGCCAGTGTAAAAAGCCAAAGAAAAATCCATAGGGTGCTGTTTGAGTTATGAGTTTAAAGTTAGATGATGTTTTTTTTGAGAAGCTGTTGCTTACGGCAAAAGAAAACCCGCGCAAACGCAGTCATTTTAATCTGCACTCTGACTTAAATGAAGCGGTTCAGCGACTCTGCGTAGGTCTGATAAAAGGCACTTATGTCAGGCCGCATCATCACCCGGATAAAAACAAATGGGAACTCATGCTGGTGCTCAGAGGCCGTGTCGGGCTGACAATCTTTGATCACAATGGCGTGGTTTTGGAGAGTCTGAGCCTGGCTCAGGGTGATGCATTAAACGGCATTGAGTTGACGCCGGGCACCTGGCACAGCGTGTATGCATTGTCTGATGAGGCGGTTATTCTTGAAATCAAACAGGGTCCATATGCGCCGTTTTGTGCAAGCGACTATGCCGACTGGTCACCGGCTGAGGGTGATGATGAGGTCGGCAGGTTTCTTCACTGGCTGCCGTTGGCTAAACCCGGCGAACAATTTGTTGAGCAATAGACAGCGGCTGATAAATTTATAAGTGAGCCAGTTAAATCGCTATTAGCATTCTGATTAGGCGTTTATCGGCAGCTCAACTTGTCAATACTGTAATGTACTATAATGGTCTTTGTCTTTAGCTATTATTTGTTTTATATAGAATACCTTGGCTGATCAGTAACGGAGAGGTGCCTTGCAGGAATACAGTCTCGAATTTTGCGATTTCATCTATCATGATAACGGTATTTTGGAAGTGATTGTCAAAGAGGGTGTTGAAATAACAGCCGAGTCTGCTCATCAGTTTCTGCATGCGATTGAACAGATGCAACCCAAAGTCACGGCGGCTTTAGTCAATAGAAAACATCCGTATTCCTATACTTTTCAAGCCAATCTGATATTGGCCGGCAGTAAAGTCGTTGAAGATGTGGCAGTTGTTAAATACACTAAAATGAGCTGGCCATTAAAAGGTGTGTTTTTTCCCAAGTTTTATCACCTGGCGTTTTTTGACAATTATGAAGAGGCATCAGAGTGGTTGCTGGCTAAGTTAAAAAAAAGAACTGCCGCATCGGGCTGATTTAAGCGAGGCTATTGTTCGATAGCCTGCTACATATTTCGGCGCATTAATACTGATAACAGCCTGGAAATCTAAAATATCAAAAGTCGACTGCTTTTGATGATGCCCAGTACTATAATGGCATCAACAGATAAAATACACAGATAAGGAAGCAACTGATGTGGATGAAATTAAAAATGATGTTACTGCTGGCACTGTCATCTTTGATGCTCAACTGCGGGCCAATGGAAGAAGATGCAGCGCATATCCAGCTGGGTGCATCCAGTACACTCTACAAGTTGTCGGCTATCCAGTATCAGTTGCCGATGGTGGTTCAGGTGACCGATATCAATGGTAACCCCGCGCCTAACTCCCGTGTCAGCATCAGCATTGAACCGTTAGCGTTTAAAAAAGGCAGTTACCAGATGCTCGATATCAATGGCCTGCCTACGCCAGTGCAAGCCGATGCCGTGGAGTGGCGTGCTCTGGTGGCCGTGTCTTGTGCGGCTGAGGATGCTAATCACAACGGTGTTCTGGATGCGGGAGAAGATGTTAATGGCAATGGCATTCTGGAACCATCTAACCCGGCAACAGCGGATGCCCACCCTGACCCTACCGTATTACCGACACTGGATCCGGCCACTAACCGCGTCACCACAGATGATTCGGGTTATGGTTATTTTAGTCTGACCTACCCCGAAACCGTTTCAAACTGGGTAAAAGTCAGGGTCACGGCATCGTTGTCGGTGTCGGGCACTGAAAACAGTAATTCGCTGGAGCTTGACCTTGCTGCCAGTATCACTGATATGACAAATATGAGCGCTGCGCCGCCTGGGGGAACAGGCAGCAGCCCGTACGGTGCTGACAATGACTGTGCCAGTATCCTCTAAAGCCGGTTCAGCATGCAGATGCTGCTGGCAATGATAACGGCTGCCACGATAATCGTCACAGGTAAAGCCGCTAAATAATAATTTAGTGGTATGTGTTTTGACTTAAGGAGATAATAAATTTTTTCTCCAGTTAATTTTCGGGCATTCATCTGTGGCGATAAAACCAACAATCTATAAGCTAAGAGTTTCATTGTCGGATCTCAATCGGGATTATTATGACTTGCTCAATTTAACGATTGCATTACATCCGTCGGAAACGCTTGAGCGCATGATGGCGCGCGTGCTGGCTTTTTGCATAAATGCCCAGGAGCAGCTGTCTTTTACCAAAGGCTTGAGTTCGATTGAAGAGCCGGATATCTGGGTGCGTACTCTGGATGACCAGATTGCATTATGGATCGACGTCGGCGAGCCGGCAACCGATCGCGTCAAAAAAGCCTCGCGTCTGGCGCCTAAGGTCAGTATCTATAGTTTTAATTCAAAGTCTGATGTCTGGTGGCAGCAGGGGCAGTCAAAATTTAAACAGCTAAATGTTTCTGTGTTTCGCTTTGACTGGGAGAGTGTGCAGTCACTGGCCCGGCTGGTGGAACGCACCATGGACTGCTCAGTCACGATTACCGGCGATTCGGCGTACGTGGCGACCCAGCTGGGTGAGTGTGAGGTTCCCTGGCAAGTGTTGCAAGTGGTATCGTGACAGTCTGTTGTTATCAGTGTAACGCTATCGTGCTGTTAAGACGAAGCCGGTGAGCGATATGCCGCCTTTGCTTGTCACCATCAAGGCAGAGCAGCTCGAACGCTTCTGTCAGCAGCTAATGGCTGACTCGCGCGACGTTGTCAGTGCTCATGCGGCGTTGTCAGGTCTCGAGCGGTTTATCAGTGTTCATCGCCAGCACGATGCCGGCAGTGCTGAGTACACATCTGTCGTCTCGTGCCTGCGGTCTGCGATTGCTTTATCTCAGCAGCAAGTGTTAGATAAAAATACAGCTGATTTGTTAGTCGCTTTCAGGCAATGCAATATTCTTGCTTTAACGGCCGTCCACGCCATGAACTCAGAAAATGATTTTTTGCAGTCGTTAACTAATGTTATTGCACAGCTCAGTGATGATGAAATTCGGCTGGTGATGCTGTGGTCCGAAAACTGGATGAAAGAAGCCCGGCAACTAGCCGATACAAGTGAATTAAATAAACAGCAGCTAAACAGCATGTCTGTGGTAGACAGGCTGTTTAATGCGCCGGCGTAAACACTAACCGCTGCAGCGACTAGTGCATAGTAATAAACATCGGTGTGTATTCGATATCAAAATAGCGCTGTTCATCCATTACCTGGTAAATACTTTTTAAGAAACCCACATCCTGATCAATCGCACGTGTGAAACTATAAATATGTTCAATCGCCAGCTGTTCAAGTGCTTGCTGAGCATTCTCAGAATCAAGCAGTGCCAATGTTTTTGGGTCGCTGATAAACATAAACTTAAGCATGGCCATGCGAGTAATTAACATTTGAATATATAAAAAAGGTTCGGGCAGGTTAATAAACCATTCTCTTCTGATACAGTTCGTCAGGTATTTAAGCAGGTAGCTGTCGATTTTTTCACCCAGCTTATTATAAATTTTATCATGACGTTTTCTATATGCCAGCCATAAATCATGCGGTTCAAAGATAGCAATATCATTATTGACTTTAGCCGAGTCCGCGATTTCAGAATCATATGAACCGAGTACAGAGCTCACCAGTTTGCCAAAGTTATCATCTTGTGAGTGCTTATGCCGGAATAAAAGAATGGCCTGTATCAGCATGATTGCAAAAGGCTCAGGAGCGGCATATTTTTGTAGCAATCCGTGCAGCCGTGTAATGGTTTGATCTTCGACCTGCTGATGGTATTCCGATTGTATGGCTTCGGCGCTCAGCTCTTTACAACCGCGGAAATACAGGGGTGCCAGGCGGTCGCTGAAGGAAGCCAGCAAATACAGTTTTAAGTCCAGGTCATGATGCGTATTGTCTGCGATCTCTAGCATCAAGTTTTTAACAAGCGGGAAATGCAGGTAATAGTAGCCCTGTACTGTTGAGACGTTATTGGCAATATGAAAATCATCGCCTCTGGGCAAGCCGTCCAGTGAGATAGCGAGCTCTTCACTGGCATTGTCGCGGCTCAGGTATAAGCGGGTGACTTCAGGGCAGGATAAAATGCCGTGCATTTCAATTTTAGAATCCAGTTGCAGCAACAGCCTCGGGTACTGAGCGCATGTATTGCTCAAACAGTGAGTGCCGTATTGACTGTGAAGGTGGCACAACTGGTTGTCCTGGAGAAAAGAGCAGCGGCCGTTGTCGAGGTTTCTGATGGTGGCGAATTTGTTGTCAGCGGAGTGATTAAGAGACAGGTTCTCATCAAATATCTTTTTAGTATCGGGCTGCTGGCTCATCAGTTCTTTGAGCACCAGGTAGTGTTTTTTGTCATAACCAATTTGCCAGCCGACTGAGCAGCAGGAGTCCGGGCAGTCTGCGCCGGTGCATTGGAAGTTCTTCATGTAGTCGTAGGTGGTGATTTTGCTGGTCATTTTTATTGTTTTTCTGAGACGGCTTAATAAATTACATTCTATACCGCTTTAGTCGATTGAATGCTACCACTACTTTAGTGTAGCACGTCATTTTAAAATGTAGGTGAGGCAGTAAAGATAGCATAATATCTGAAATTAAAAGCCTAAATCGATCATTTTCTATCTGTTAATACCGCTCTATTTAGCCTAAGGATCAGTGTTTTACAGAAAAAAAGAGGATTTTGTCTGCCTTTGTTTTCAAGTCGCGGCATTTGTCGTCAGTTCCGCCGCTTTAGCGCGCCACTTAGCTGCTAAACGCAGTTTAAGAGCGCTTTATTCTGACGACATTCATCACCTCAATTGTGAAGCCGGCGACGTTTTCGCTGGCCGCATAATAGGTCAGGTTAACGCGCTGGCCAGTTAAACTTTTATAGTGTTTTTTTCGTTTGTATTTAAAGGCAACGTCATGGCCTTCAATCATAAGCGTGTTGACGATCCAGTCAGCGGCCTTGCGCTGCACATGTGATTCGACTTTCATCATCTCGCTGTGGGTGAGTTGCTGATGAGTGTTAAGAAGGCTGGTAACAGGTGATGGCATCTAAGCGACTTAATTTGCTGAAATAAAAGCTGATTTTGACATAAAAATACAATGCTGTGATCGTGAGCGGGTTTATCGGTTAAAAATAGACGCATTGATTGGCGTAAAAGCGGGCGAAAAACTCAGCGGCGGTACGGGTGCCAGGCCGGTGCAGCTTGTGTTTTAATTTTGTCGCAGATGGCATCGCTGTGTTTTGTGGGCTGATACACCTTGTCTGGCGGCATATCAGAGCAAAAAAGCCCGCACAAGTTGGCAGCAGGCGGCTACTAATCTGCCTCGTTGGCCTCGCTGATGCGTTCCTGGCGCTCTTGTTCTTCAATCAAGGCCGCCTGAATTTCCTGTAAGACCAGATCAACATCGGTTTCTTCAGTGCTTTCCTGATATTCACCGGTTAGGGTCGTATCAGGGAGTAATTCACCTTTCTCATACAGTGACCATATTTCCCCGGCATATTGACGGCCTTCAAGCTCAGGCGCGAACTGGGCATAATAGTTGGTCATATTATTAACGTCTCTGATCAGCATTTTCTGCGCATTATTATTGGCTGCCGCGTCCACCGCTTGTGGCAGATCAATAATAACCGGCCCATAGGCGTCAACGAGCACATTAAATTCGGATAAGTCGCCATGAATGATGCCGGCGCAAAGCATGCGAACGATATCTTGCAGGACCACTGAATGATCCTCTAAGGCCTGCTCGCTGCTCATTGAAACATCATTAAGCCGGGGCGCGACCTGATTCTCATCATCGGTGATCAGTTCCATCAGTAACACGCCGTCGAAGCAACCATACGGTTTTGGAACGCGCACGCCGGCATCGGCAAGACGGTAGAGGGCATCCACTTCAGCATTTTGCCAGACTTCTTCCTGCTGGCTGCGGCCGAATTTAGAACCTTTTTCCATCGCCCGGGCGCGGCGACTGTTTTTGACCTTGCGGCCTTCCTGATATAACACGGCCTGTTTAAAGCTGCGTTGACTGGCTTCTTTATAAACCTTGGCACAGCGTATTTCACTACCACTACGAACCATATAGACAGTGGCTTCTTTGCCGCTCATGAGTTGGCGTATGACTTCATCGACAAGGCCGTCTTCGACTAGCGGCTGGATTCGTTTTGGGGTTTTCATAGTGGTTTTATACAGGAGTTAGAAGTGAGAGGGAATAGCACAATAAGCCTGTCGAGATTATAAGCGGCCTGAGACAGGATTTGAATATGCAAAAAGACAAAAGAGAGAGGCTGATAGCTAACTGGCTGTGTTTCTTTGTGCGGTAAATTAAATAGCGGCGTCTGAAGGCAGGTTTTTAACAAATATGCACTATAATTTAGCAAATTAGCGTTGTGATGCTGTTGAGATAGGCTGGCTTGAATATGAGCCGGTGTGCGGCGCAACAGCGATACTTAAACTATTGATTTGTAAGGCTATGGCATGAAATATCAAAACATGAGTGTGCTCTTTGTATTATCACTCACGATCATTGGCTGTGCGTCGCCCCAGCTTAAAAATACACAGATTCTAGAGGATGAAGCCAGAAAACAGGCTTTATCGAGTGCGATTAGCCCACAACAAGCCTTTGAGGAGGCTGAAGAGCTGCTGAAACAGGCTAAGCGTGAAGAGCTGGAGTTATATGCGCCTTTGCATATGAAAGCGGCAGAAAAAGCCATTGAAGAAGCAAGGTTTTTTATCCGTTCAAAAGACAATGAGAAAATATTGCAATCGAGCTTTAAAGCCAAAAAGATGGTCTTCGCCGGTGTGGGCAATAAGGCACTGGTCAACCGCAAATTAAGCGCCACGGTAGAACAGTTTGCACGGCTGAAGACGATAGCAAGCAAAGACAGTTTTGCAGATGAATACGCATCATGCAGAGATGACGTCATAGAGCTGTTCTCCCTGCTGGAAAGTGGTGATGTCGCATCGGCGCTGAAAGAAGAGCCGGTGGTGTTGAGAGCCCTGACAAAACTTGAAATAAAAACACTCTATAAAAAATACGTTGGCCTGGCCGAAGATGTTCTTGAAAAGGCAAAAAAAGAAAAAGCAGATGAATTAGCAGTGACTACATATAAAAGTGCAGAAGCTGAAATTCGTAAAGCCGGAGAATTTGTTAAAACAAACTATCTAAATATTAGTGAAGTTGAGCGGGTCGGAAACCTGGCCATAAAAGAAGCCAATCACGCCTACTTTATTGCAAGAGAAGTAGCTGCCATTAAAGGCCTGGAAGTAAAGCCTGCGGAAAAAAGGGCGCTGTATATTGAGTCCTTGCTCAACAAAATTGCAAAAGCCCTGGGTGCTGAATCAGGAGTGGGCCATTCGATAACTGATCAGGCCGGCAGGCTCGCAGACAAGGCGGGGAAAAAAGCCGAATCCATGGGCCAGATACATAAACTGGCGGCAGTTAATAAAGAAAAGGTCAGCGCGGTGAGAGAAAAAATGGAGCAAACACTGCAGTCCAGGGACCAGGCTCTGTCAGCATTAAGAGAAGAAAATCAAACCTTACAGGCTCAGCTCCAGCAATCTATAAATGAGATTGCCGCCCTTAAAGCCACGCTAGCGGCTGAAAAAGACCGCCATAGCGAGCCTGTTAAGAGCACGAAAAATGAAGATAAGGCGGTAAAGACTGTGGAGAAGGCTGCGCCTGAAAAAGCATTGTCGCAGCCAGTCGCCGGCAGCAAAGAGACTGTGGAGAAAAAAGCACCAGCAGTGCCGGGCCAGGCAGAGCAAGCGGCTGAGAAAAAGAAATAGTAACACACGTAACGGTCTGGCATGAATGCTTGTATAATCACCGGCTTTATTTAGAGGAATGCCTGTTTTATGAAATTACTGGTTCGAAATCTGTCACGCGCGACAACGGAGGATGAATTGAAAACGCTGTTTGAGGGCTTTGGTAGTGTGCAGTCCTGCCATTTGGTTATGGATCAAAAGAGCGGCGGCTCAAAAGGTTTTGGTTTTGTAGAAATGCCCAAATCGGGTGAGGCAAAAGCGGCGATGAAAAACCTCAATGGAAAAGATCTCGCCGGTAATCAAATCCGGGTTAAAAAAGCTGAGCCAGCCGGATAAAATGATGAACGCAATGCCGGAGAAAAAAAGCAGCCCGGATAGAGTGCAGGACGCCCTGCATGGCATAACACTGAAGATGGTTGTTAACCGGCTGGTGGAACATTACGGCTGGGAAGAATTAGGCCGGCGCGTGACGATAAAGTGTTTTGTAAATGAGCCCAGTGTTTCATCCAGTCTTAAGTTTTTAAGAAAAACAATATGGGCTCGTGAAAAGGTTGAAGCGCTTTATTTACAAACCCGCTGGACCGGTGAAAATGACAGCAATTAGCTGTTTAACTGAGAGTGGCTGGCAGTATCTGGTTTGATTGATAATGTTGGTTGTTAATTGTAATTTTAATATTTGTTTAAGGGATAAAACAAAACACTGTGGAGACACAAAAAGTGTTTAATGAAAAAATAGTTGGTCTGCTGTGCCGGGGTGATAAATGAGCCCTGTTTTAATATCTCCGAATAAACTGGCGGGCAAAGCAACCCAGGGTTTAATTTTTGTTATACTGTTACCTGTCTTCTGGGCAGCATATGAATATTTTTCATTATCACAGTATATCCCGCTTGAAATAATGTACCCTCAATATCTGGTTTATGCGGTGGCTGTTGTTTTATCCGGATTCTTCTCCGGCATGATCTACAGGAAGATCCTGGCATATCAGGTCAAAAAGATGGATCTGGTCGTTTTCTCCGTTAACCTGGCAGTGGACAATAGTTATCATTATCTCAGAGCACCTGGAAATATGCTGACATCTGATTTCTTTAAATATTTTTTTATTTATCTGATGAAAACATTTCCACAAGAGAAATACCGCCGTATCCTCGAAGACTATTTTCTACGACTTGAAATAAGACGGTCAGATGATGTTGTTAAAGTGCTCGGGCGTTTTACCTTGTTCGAAGGCGGAATAAAAGACGGCGATATTTGCCAGATAATTGGTAAATCGAAAAATAATATCTGATAATGTTGATGCCAGCTCTTGCAGTGGCTTGTGACAGCTGCCTGCAGCGTTATTTAATGGATAAATATAAGGAACTATAATGAATATTTTATATAAAACCGTACTTGTTTTTATTGTATGCCTGAATAGTTCAGTTACCTATGCAGCGAAACCGGTGCCGCCGATGGCGCAGTTTGATGTGTCTCAAACGGTATCAAAAATACAACTGGCTGAAGGTGTCAGTGCCGATGATGCGATTGTGGCCATTAAATCAAAAGCAATAGAGCTGAATATGAAATTTGTCGCTCACCAGCCACTGTCTAAAGAGCTGAAATCTCGTGGCATTGATTCTGGACGGCTTGAGATTTTTCAATTTTGTAATCCCACAGATGCACATAAGATGGTTAAGTTTAACCCGATTTTCGCCGCCTACATGCCGTGCAGGATTGCACTGGTGGAAGATGACTCGGGCAAGACCTGGCTGATGATGATAAACCTGAATATGCTGATTAATAATACGTCATTGCCGCCGGAGTTAAAGAAAATCGCAACGCGTATCAATACAACGTTAACCGCGATTATGGAAGCAGGTGCCAGCGGCGATTTCTGAGGCTGAATAATTTACAGTAAGATGATTAAAAAAAGGGCCTATGCCCTTTTTTTAATGGGCTTGTGTTAATCTCAGCCTTGTTCAGCGCATTTGATACATAAGCTGGCATAAGGAATTGCCCTGAGGCGTTTCTCATTGATGTTACCGCCGCACTTTTCACAAATGCCAAAGCTGTTATTGCTCAGTCGGAATAAGGCATTGTCTATCTGGATCAGTGCTGACCTGGCTTCATCGTCCAGGGCATTCAGTACTTCACTGTTTTCCAGTTGTGTTGCTTGTTCTGAGAAATCTTTTTCAACAGGTTCTTCTGTATGATGAATATCTTTGCCAAGTTCTGCTACGCGCCTGGTGTAATCATTGCGCAGATTTTCTAGCTGATTTTTGTAACTTTGGTAATCTATCATTCTAGTCTCCGTCACAACACATGGTTTAAAAAGCAAAAAAACCGGTGTTTCGAATACGGCAGCAGCTTACGGATAATGCCAATGTGTCTGGCTTGTTTGCCGACTGTCTATAGCCGTGTCTGTCGTGATTCTGGTAATATTTATGCAGATTGTTTTATCATTATTATTAATGGTGTATTAATTTTGCCAGTGTTTTGAGGCTGCACGTAATAAAAAATAATGCCTGGCCGGTATTATAAATTTACTTTTAACAGTTTAATTTCATGATATGTCTGGCGATAATATTGACATTGATTTTAAACAAATAAACGGCAAATAAACTATAAGAGTATTAAGGCCTGTGAAAGACACGGCTGCGATGATTAAAAGTGTATCAATGGCTGTAAAATATGCCAGCCACAGAGTAAAGTATCAAGGATAGTGCATGGGACAGGAAATCAATAAGCGACGCTTCGATAATAGCGATTTTGACCTGTTTGCAATAAAGTTAAAAAATGAAACCGAATTGCTCAGGCAATGGTTCGCTGAAAGCCGGTTCGAGTCAGACAAGTTGATGGCAGGTCTTGAGCTGGAAGCCTGTCTGGTTGACAGTAATTTCAGACCCGCTGCGGTCAATGAAACGTTTTTTGAAACAGCCGATTCAGATTACCTGACGCCCGAGCTGGCAAAGTTTAATATTGAGCTGAATGTGGATGCCTTGCCATTAAACACAGGGGTATTAACAGGGCTCAGGCAAAGTCTGCAGCAACACTGGCATAATTGCCGGCGCGCAGCTCAGCTAATGGCGACTGATGTTATCGCGGTTGGAATTCTGCCAACGCTGACTGATGCTGATCTGAGTACTGAAAATATGTCAAAAATGGTTCGCTACGAAGCGCTGAACGAGCAGGTGTTAAGCAAACGCAAAGGTAAACCGTTACGTTTAAATATCGTCGGAAAAGAAAATCTGCAATCGCTGCACTATGACGTGATGCTGGAGTCAGCAGCAACGTCTTTACAGATTCACCTGCAGGTGCCACAGGAAAAAGCGGTGGCCTATTACAATGCTTCGGTTTTTGTCTCGGCTTTTACCGTTGCGGCTGCAGCAAACTCTCCCTTCTTGTTCGGCAAATCGTTATGGGAAGAAAGCCGCATTCCGCTGTTCGAGCAGGCGGTAGAGTCAGGCGGTTTTGATGCCGCGGCCAACGGGCCCTTACACCGTGTGAGTTTTGGCAGTGATTATTGCCGGCAGAGTCTGATGGAGTGTTTTGATGAAAACCTGAAGCACTTTCCGGTACTGTTGCCGATGAATTTTGCAACAGCACCACAAGCGTTACAGCACTTACGCTTGCATAACGGCACGATCTGGCGCTGGAATAGACCGATTATTGGTTTTAATGATAAGCATGAACCGCACCTTAGAATTGAACACCGCGTGATGCCGGCTGGGCCGACGATAACAGACCAGCTGGCAAATATTGCTTTGTATTACGGACTGGTTAATTATTTTGCAGAGCAGGATACAGTGAAGTCAGAAATGAAAGCGTTTTCAACAGCAAAAGATAATTTTTATAATGCAGCACGCTTTGGCTTGAAGGCCAGCGTAAAATGGAGCGATGGCAATAGCTATAGCCTTCAGAAATTATTTAAAGAGGTCTTGCTTGATTACGCAGCGCTGGGTTTAAGAAAGCTGGGCGTGGATAAAAAAGACAGCGATTTCTATCTTCATGTCATTAAACAAAGAGTTGCATCCGGGCGCACCGGCAGTAACTGGCAGCAAATGTTTGTGCGACGATACGGCAAGGATATGAGATTAATGACGCAGCAGTATTTTATCCGACAAAATTCTGATAAAGCAGTACATCAGTGGGACTGGAGTATTATTGATGCTGAATGAAATACAGGGTTTACCAGCAGGCTTTTTAGACGCCGCTGCTGAGGACATGAAGCGTTTGCTGCAGACTCCCAGCCTGATTCACCTGGAAGGAAAAAACCCGCAGCCATTATTCATCTCTACATTGTTGCATGGTAATGAAGACAGCGGGCTGAAAGCGCTGCAGATTATATTGAAAAAATTTGAGAACAAAACCTTGCCGCGTGCCCTGAGTATTTTTATAGGCAACGTCAGTGCGGCCGAAAAAAACATGCGCAAGCTTGACGCACAGCCGGACTATAACCGCGTGTGGCCCGGTACGGATAGCGACGCCTGCGAAGAAACACGATTAATGCAGCGTGTTGTCGATGTCATGAAAAAACGCAAACCATTTGCCAGTATTGATTTACATAATAATACCGGCAGAAATCCGCATTATGGTTGCGTCAACCGGATGAGTGCGCAATACCTGCAGCTGGCCAGACTGTTCAGTCACACGGTTGTGTATTTTTCAACACCGAAGGGTGTGCAGTCTGAGGCTTTTTCAGTAATCTGCCCTGCCGTAACGCTTGAATGTGGCAAGGTAGGCGAGAAGGACGGTGTTAGCCATGCCGCCCGTTATATTGAAACAGTGATGCAGCTGGAAACATTGCCGGATCATGTGCCCGGCGATATTGACTTGTTGCATACAGTCGGCAGAGTGACAATTAATACAGCGCTTGATTTTGACTTTGATGGCAGTGGAGACCTGGCACTGGACGGCAGTATTGAGCTGTATAACTTCAGGCAAGTAAAAGAGAATACCCGGTTTGCAACACTGATGACTAATACAACAAATGCTTTTGATGTCTGGGACGATGAAGGCAATAATGTATATGATGAGTATTTCAAATTAGATGGCCAGCATGTTGTATTAAAAAAAACCATGATGCCATCCATGTTTACAAAAAATACAGATATCATTCGTCAGGACTGTCTCTGTTATTTAATGGAACACATAGATCAATAAATAAAGAAGGTGCAAGATGTGCTACATTATAGCCGCTGCTTCTTTGTGCAAACTGATGGAAATTATGATGCCAGATATTACGCTTACAACACCGGCTTTGCTGTTCCCGGCTATCTCGTTATTGCTGGTTGCTTATACCAACCGATTTAATGCACTCACCTCGAGAATCCGTTCGATGAGTGCAAGTTATAAAACACTGCCGGACTCACTATTAATGCTACAGATGCAAAGCCTGCGCCGGCGTGTCTGTATCATTCGTAATATGCAGGGCTTTGGCATTGCCAGCCTGTTTATGTGTGTGATCTGTATGTTTACTTTGTTCGGTGAGTTTGTGTTTGCAGGAAAAGTCATCTTTGCTGTCAGTCTGATGATGATGCTGATTTCACTGGCGTATTCATTGTATGAAGTTTTACTATCGGTACATGCGTTAAACCTTGAGCTGAATGCACTGGAAAATCATGATATTAGATAAAGAGCTGTTTCGCATAATAGTCTATGCGACGGTAATAATTACTCTGCTCATCGTCGGCTTGCTGGCCTGGTATAAAACCCGGTAACATAAAGCCTGGCTTTTGGCATATGATCAAGCGCTGGCAGAAGATAAGGACGTAAAACACGGCGTTGATATTGTTATAACATTGATATCAATATCAGCAGCCAGATTAAAAGGGATAAGATATGCAGATAACCATTTTAGGTGCCGGTACCGCGGGTGTGGCAGCCGCCATAGCGCTTGCAGAGCAGGGGCATGATATTACAATTTATGAGCGTAGTAACAGCATGTCCACAATGGGGGCTGGCATTGTTTTATGGCCGAACGCCACATATATCATGCAAAAGCTGGGCTTGTTGAGCCAGGTTCAGGCTGTCTCGGGCAAACTGTTATCAATGAAGCGTCTGAGCCAGACTGGCGAGAACCTGGGTAAGCTGGATATAAAACAGCTGAATGAGCTGATGGGTTACAGCAGTTATTCAATTTTCAGGCATGAACTACAGTCCATTTTATTACAAAAACTTGACAGTCTGGGTGTGTCAGTCTGTTATGGGCAGCGGGTTACCGCCATCACTCAAGCAGATAAACAGCAGGCTGTAGTGACCATTAATGACACCGAAGAAATAGTGGCAGATATGTTTATAGCGGCCGATGGCCGGATGCAGTCAATCGCACGAAAATACATTAACGGCGATAATACTCCGCTCTATCAAAATTTTATAAACTGGGTGGGTACCTACGAAACCGACAAAGACATTGTCAACGAACTGTCGGTGCTGGATATTTGGGGAACAGGCAAACGGTTTGGAATTGTTCCGGTAAGCAATAAGAAGGTTTACTGGGCTGCCGGCATGTATCAGCCCGAGATAGGCACGCGCATTGCGCAGAACTATAAACAGGAATTAACGCTGAATTTCAAAAACTGGCCGCACCCGGTTGCAGAAATCATTGCCCAGGTTAACACCGAGAATGTTAATAAAATCTATGTGCATGATCTGGAGCCGATTCACAAATGGCACAGGCAGAATATGCTGTTATTAGGTGACTGTGCTCATGCGCCGCTACCGACATCGGGTCAGGGGGCTTGTCAGGCGCTGGAGGATGCCTGGTGTTTAAGAACGGTGTTGAATCAAAATAACAATGACATTGAGTCGTCTTTTGAACAGTTTACCGCTTTACGCGCTAAAAAAACCAGTGCGATTACCTATGCCGCACGTGGCTTTGCCGGTTCGGTATTTAATAGTAATGAGCAGCACTGCAGGCAAAGAAATGAAACCAGCAAGCGAACTGATTATGCTGCTATGGCAAAAGGCATGTCGGAGCTGTGGGGTGCCGGGCTGGCATCCGGGGCATAGCGGGCATATGTTCGTGGTGGTTTTCAGGGCGGTTATTCTAAACAGCGATGAGCACTATCTCGCCCAGGCAAAAAGAATGAGAGAGCTGGCAATAGAAAAATATGGCTGTCTGGATATAACCTCAGCGACTGAAGCGGATCATGAAATCACGGTTTCATACTGGCAGAGCAAACAGCATATCGAAGCCTGGAAAAAAGATGCAGAGCATATGCAAGCACAAAGAGATGGCATCAATAAATGGTATCGATCATACCGGATCGAAGTCGCCGAAATAGTAAAAAAGCATGGAACTAAAATGGCGTAACGATACTCCATATTAATTCATGATATTAATCAGGTTGGATCAGTGAATGAAAGTTATATTATTAAAATTAAGCCTTGTTATAAGTTTTATGATTGCCACAACAGGGGCGTTTGCTGATCAATATAATCGTGAGTTATTTAAAGCAGTCAGATCGGCGAATGGTGCAGAAGTCGAGAAAATACTGCAACAGGGAGCGGATATTAACCAGCGAGACTATAAAGGCACCACCGCATTGATGCGTGCTGCGTCATTTGGGCATAGCGATATTGTAAAGCAGTTATTGCAACACGGCGCAGCAATCAATCTTGTTGATAATGAAGGCGACAGTGCGCTAAAGCATGGCGCATGGAGCGACAAAGTTGAAATTATAGATATGCTGGTTGAAAAAGGCGCAAAGCTTGAACAGAAGAACAACCTTGGCACCACACCTCTTTGGTCTGCGGTGATCACCGGCAGAGTCAACATGGTAAAGCGCCTGATTGCGCACGGCGCGGATCTAAATGTGCCCAACCAGTATGGCATGTCGGCAATCAGGTTTGCAAAATCCAGGGATGAATGGGAGCTTGTTAAACTTTTGCGTGACAAAAACGGCAAAGATTTTTAGCCAAAACAGGGCCATTTCTCTATAAAACGCAGCGCCTGGCGAAGCTCTTTTTTATTTGCATATAGAAAAAACAAATAGATTGCGCCAGTTTTACCTGCCGCCCTGACGCATTAATTATATTTAGCCTAAGACAAGTAATATTGATCTATTGATTTGTTGCGGTAATAAGGTGCAGAATGCGGAGTTAAGAAATTTCGATGATTAAATATAAACCGGTAAAACTTATCCGGTGAAATAAAAAACGAGGAGTTAGAAATGCGTTTGATTTTATTAGGGGCACCGGGTGCCGGTAAAGGTACTGTTGCAAAGTTACTGACTGCAATGGACGGCTCGGTTCAGATTTCAACGGGTGATATTTTACGTGCAGCAGTGGCAGCAGGTAGTGAGCTGGGTAAAAAAGCAGAAGCCGCTATGAAAGCCGGTGACCTGGTTTCTGATGACCTGATTATGGGCATTATGGGCGAGCGCCTGAAAGAAGATGACTGCAAGAACGGTTATTTGCTGGATGGTTTTCCTCGCACTATCCCGCAGGCAGAAGCACTTAAAGAGCTGCTGGTTAAGATAGATGAAAAGCTGGACTTTGTAGTTAACATTGATGTGCCCAGAGACGTTATTCTGGACAGATTAACAACACGCCGTACCTGTACGGACTGTGGTGCAATCTATAACGTTAAGTCCAATCCGCCAAAAGTAGAAGGCAAGTGTGATGACTGTGGCGGAGCCGTGGTGCAACGGGATGATGAAACCGAAGAAGCTATTAGTAATCGTCTGGATGTTTACAATGAAAAAACGGCACCGCTGGCCGGCTTCTATGAAAAAGAAGGCATGCTGCTAACGGTATCGGCAACCTCAAGTGAGGCTGTTATCGATGCTATAAAAGCACGACTGGCATAAATCTAAGGCCTGAAAAAAGCCGGTAGCACGGGTCCTGTGTTAGCGGCTTTTTAATTTTATTGCAGCAATTCGTTATTAAATCTTTTCTTTTTTACAATCACATACTTTGTCAGTAAATCCATGGTTGTCTGATCCAGGTAGCTGGTAACTGGCAGGCTGAATTTTTTCTGAAAGTCTTTCACGGCATATTCGGTTTCCGTGTCGTAAATGCCGTCGGCATTAATATTTTTATAATCAAGTTCAATCAGGTAGTTCTGCGCCAGCTGGATAAGACCGGCATTGCTGAGTATCCTGTTGTCAGTGCTTGCCGGTTTTAGTGTGATGCTAATGAGCTGCTGCAGCCTGAAATAGTGCTGCCAGCGTTGCTCTATTGTCAGCAAACTGGCAGACATAAACGCGGCACTAACAAGCACGGCGGCTATAGTCATCGGCAGCCATTCGCGTCGGTCAGCTTCAAGCTTCTGCTGGTGTTTTTTCCTGTGCCTGTTGGTCAGCGCTTTACTGCTAAGGTAGCCCAGTCCCAGTACAGTGACTAAATGCGAGCCAACAATCAGCAATGTTTCACTGGCCGGGTGGATTGAAAGCCCGGCATATAAAGCGGAAAGGCTGCCAGCAAACACAAAAGCACTCCATGCTACGGCACTGTATTTGGGTATCAACGCCGCTTTCAGTGATGTGATGTGTTTGACGATTGAGGCCGTGACCTGCGGGCTCAATAGCTGATTGGCATTATTGTAAAGAAGTGCTTCCAGCTCTTTTTCAGTCCTGTTGTCATTTGCAATAATTAACGGTTTTAATAGCGTTAGTGACTGTAGTTTTGCGAGCTTGAGAGCGGTTTGCTTGCCGGGTTTAGAAGCAATGATGCCTGTGACGGTGGTTAACAGCGTGTCGTTCAGTATAGTGGGGGTGCTTATGCATTGAAGTTTGTCACCAAACGCCAGAATCTCATAAAACTTGTCAAACACCGATAGCTTCAGCAGAGAGTACTGCGTCTTGCTTTGGTAGATGACACTGCAATGAGTTTCATCAATGTCCTCAAGTTTTATCACCACAGGGCTCAGATAGTTTTTTAGCAGCTCTTTATGGGCATGCTGAGAAACAAAGCCGGATATTAACGCTTTGACTTTGGGCTTGTCTGTATAGACCAGATCCTTATGCTGTCTGTTAGCAATGGCCTCAATCTCGTAAACATGTGTGTGTTCGCCACTGCCCGAGCATGCCGGGCAGTCTGTGCTGCCTTTACCGCCACACTGTGTGCAAATATTGCTGCTGTCAAAACCAAGGTTAGTACCCAGCAGGTCATCTTTTTTAGTGGTGGCTTTTTTTGTGCCCCTGCCATCACAGCGGCTGCAGGTCAGCTGTCCCTGCTGGCAATGATTAGAGCAGGGCTGTTTAAAAGCATGTGCTTTGCCGCCATTTAATTTGATAATGCTGTGGCGGAAATAATGCTCAGGGTCATCGTTAATGTTCTGGATCAGCTCAATCTTGGCGGAGGCGCTGGAGATGATTTGTTGTCCCTGTTTTTTTGCCGCGTTTTGTGCCTCCGCCGCGCTTTTATGTAATAAGGTGTTTTTTCCCGCTTCAGTCTCAAGCCGCCTGTGTTTCAGGCTGACTTTAATGCTCCAGTTAAATACCGTAGTGATCGTGGCCTGTTCCGCGGATACATCTTCGGCGGTGATGGCAGAAAGGGGAATACCGTTGCCAGTGAGCTCACTAATGATATTTTCGCAAAGCGCCCGAGTCTGTTTGTCAGGGCTGAACCGATAATTGATGGATTGAATAACAGGATTCATCTTGCTCTCTCTTTGCTTAGAGTAATAAATAGCCGATTACGCCTGCGAATTCAATATAAAGCTGAAAGTTATCGCATCAGACATATTCATGCAAAAAAAAAGCCCCGCATTGCGGGGCTTTTTTAAGCAAGCTGCGAGTCAGTTATTACACCGCTTCCAGCTTACGCATACTGGCAGGTAATAATTTCATATCAACCAGAGATGTAATCAATGATTTTGAGAAGCTTGCTTCTTCTTCGTAAACCATTTTATAGAACTGGATCTTCATCGTCAGAGCACTACCGAAAACGATAGAAACAAAGACAAGAATTGAACCGACTGCCAGCGTAGAGAAACCGGTAATGCCCTGGCCGATTGTGCAACCCATGCCCAGTACACCACCGATACCCATCAGTACAGCACCAAACATGTGATTGATGAAGTCTTTAAGGTCATTAAACCATTCAATGCGGAAGGCTTTGGCCACGAGTGAAATCACCAGAGAACCGGCAATAACACCAAACAGAGACATCACACCAAAACTGATCAGCAGCGTGTTAGTTGGGTCCAGTGCCAGAGCAAAGGTATCACCCATCGGGTTGATGAAAGTATATGACTGAGTCATCACGCCGACAGGTACTTCATCCATAAAGTCTACCGCTTCTTTCCAGCTGGTGCCCATGCTGCCACCGGTGATTGCCCATGCCAGAACGATAATCAAGCCGATGATAACGCCGCTAACGATGTTTTCGTTATTGCTGCGGAAGTCTGCTGAACGGAAAACATGGTACAAGATAGCAGCACCGATAACTAAACCGAAAATAACGCGAAGCGTGGTCAGGCTTTCTGCACCAAAGATACCGCCGATAATGGCAGGGATATCCTGGCCGGCCATGCCCATCTTGCCAAGGTCAATCGTCGTTGCTGAAACCCATGGGTGGAAAAGAACCGCATAGAAGTCAGTCTTGGTCATCAGGAAAGCAAAGAAACCGGCAACAATTAATACAAAAATAGATTTGATATTACCGCCACCGATACGCACCAGTGTTTTGTTACCGCAACCGCTGGCAAAGGTCATGCCGATACCAAACAAGACACCACCAACAATATAACGCAACCAGGCAAACTGCGGGCTGCGATAAGGAGGAAGAGAAGGATCAATGCTGGCATAACCCATGATGCCTTCAATCAGGGTAACACCCAGTAAGGCAACAGCAATTGCCAGTAACCAGGATTTCATGCGGTTAGTATCACCCATGTTTACCCAGTCAGAAACCGCACCCATGGTGCAGAAGTTTGTTTTGTTTGCAACCGCACCCAGTACGAAAGCCAGAGCGAAAGCCCAGAATAAAATCTGGGTAGTAATGTCGAGTTCCATAAACCTTCCCGTTGTTGATTAACTGATTTAATTATTTGTTATTAAATAACAGGACTGTTGCCTGTTATTTATACCGCTCCCTGGTGCAAATAGATTTTTGAACGGCGATTTTACCTTTTTTTACAGACCGCTTAAACGGTACAACGACGAAAAAGCCAGAAAAAAGCCAGAAAAAAGCCAGATTAACTTGTTATTGCAGCCTGATAGCCGATGCTCAGAGCATTTTTGAAATCGGTTTGAGAGCGGGCTCGGCCGCCGAGCTATCAGCTGCGGGTTTACCCTTATACGACTGAAAGGCGGCTAAAAGTGCATCGGCTGACCACTTTTCATTAGAGGGAGAATAGAGTGTCTGGTTCAAGATATTGACCTGTTGCGCAAAAAGACTGTCGAGCTTTAATGACACTTCGGCAAGACTGTTCATCTTCTCGCCGGGCCACTGTTGATTCGCCCACTCTATTAACAGAGATTTACACAGCGGCGCATTGTGATGATGGCAGGCGCTGGCAAATTTGCGCGCAATATTTTTTGTCGAGGCATTTGAGCCAGTCTGCTTAACCGGCAAAGGCTGTTCGCTGAGCTTGCGCTTTCCGGGCAGCAGATAAACCAGACTAGTTATCCAGCCGAGCAACAGTAAGACGCTGGTATAAAACCAGACCGACAGGCTGTCCTGATTGGCCGGAACAAGGCTTATGCTGTCGCCACTCTGCAGCGGCGTTAACGTTGATGGTAAAACCGCTGCTGACTGAGTCGATGCGCCGGCTTCAACATTAATGTTTTTGGCATCAATGCGCGCGTATTCCAGCTGGCCCGTTTTCACATTCCACCATGGAATACTAATTTCTGGCAACGTGATACTGCCGGCTCGTGTTGGAATAAACGCAATTTTTTCCTGACGGATGCCGGTAATGCCTTTTTCATCTTTATGATTGTTCAGAGAGGGCTGATCCGGGTATTGTTTGATCTGTTCAACAGGCGCTTGCGCAAGCACGGGCAGTTGTGCCGCCGTTAAGCCGGAAGCTAATACAGAGATGGTGCGGGTAACCGGCTCACCGACTTTAAAACTGGCATTCTCGGGCCATTCATCGACCAGCCTGAGCTCAGATGATGGCAGCCAGTTTTTGTTTTTAAACGCGGCAGGAACCGGTCTGACTTCGATGCTGACAGCTTTAGACTGAATCCGCCGGCTAGTGCCGTTAAACGGCGCGATGTCATAGAACGAACGCCGCTGGGGGACAAGCTGGCCGTTAAATTCAAGCGGCTGTATCGACAGTTGCCCGCTTTGCTGAGGAAAGATGGCATAGCGGCGCTCAATAACAATAAAACGAACACCATTACGTGTTGTCTGGTAGCGTTTATCCTCGCCCAGTTTTTCAACAATCGCATCAGCGTCACTTAATTTGGGTTCGGTCAAACTCGCGTTTTGAATTTCGACAGAGCGAAATACTTTTACGGTATAGATAATCTGGGCCTGTACATAAGTTGATGTCTGGTCAACATCTACTTCAAGAAACAGATTGCTGTCGCTGCTGGATTTGCTGGCAGAGGATTGACCGACCTTAATATTTAAAACCGGGCTTTTATCCTTGCCAAACTCGATCGAGGGAATCGCATAGTTGCCGGCCTGTTTTGCCATCAAAGCCAATGTCCAGACTTTTTTGCGGCTAAAGTTGCCATTGACGATGGTCATATTGCTGCTCTGGCTCTGGTTGAGAATGTCAAAATAAACCGCCAAAGGGGAAAAATCAGGCTCAGCATCGACCGAGCCTTCCGCTTCGAACACCAGATTAAACGACTCATTAACATTTATATTTTGTCGGTTAACAAATGCGCTAATGTCGGCGGCATGAGCGGTGAGGGTCAACAGATTTAAAAGCATAAAAAAAGCAGTGAAAAAAGTTTTTCTTACCATTGCGGCTCACCTGAAGTTGAGTTCTGTCTTTGCTCTGACTGATATTTGAATTTACGTCTTAATAAACCACCCGGGTCATCCGGGATGCGTCTTAACCATTGCTCATTGGCCTGTTGTTGTTCTTTAGACAGGCTGTCTTGCGCTGGCTGATCAGCCGCCTGTTCTTTAGCGTCTGCTTGTTTGTTTTCTTCTTGTGGCTCAGCAGGCGGCTTGTCACTGTTTTCATTATTGTCTGACGGCTCAGCGTTGTCGTTATTTTCGGCTTGCTGTTTGTTATCATTAGCCGCTTTATTGTCCTGGTTGTCAGAGGCGTTATCCTGCGCCTGATTATTATCTTTATTATCTTTATTATCTTTACCGTCTTTGCTGTCCTTACTGTCCTTACTGTCTTTACTCTTATCGTTCTGTTGTTCTTGCTGTTGTTTCTCAATCAGCTCACGGTTAAATTTAGCATCACTGTGGTTTGGATCGGCGGCAATCACCTTGTTATAGTTTTCCAGTGCCTGATCAAGCTGGCCGAGTTGCGCCTGAGTGTTGGCGATATTATATAAGGTGTCCGGGTCTGAGGCATCCAGCTGCTGATAAGATTGCAGCGCCTGTTTGTACTGCCCCGATTTATATTCTGCCGCCGCCTTCCATTTTTTATCTGAAAACAGAGCAGCCGCTTCGCCAGCTTTATTGTTATTGAGTAATTCTCTGGCTTGCTGGTTATCATTTTTCCAGAGGCTGTTTAATTCAAAAGCGTAGCCAGGCTCAGAGTGTGGCATGATCATAATCAGCAGCAGATACAGATAGCCTTTGCGAAAAGCCAATGCCGCCAGTGGCAATACCAGCAGTAATAACCAGGGGCCAGCTTCAAACCAGCTGTCGGTATAGAGGCCGTCATTTTGCTCAGTGTCAGAGGCATCAGCATCCAGCGCATTGCCAAGGCGGCGTTCGAGCGGGGCTAGCAGGTGCTGAATATCGCTGTCATCTGCGCTCAATAAACGAAAAGAACCTGAACCGGCCAGAGCCAGCTGGCGCAGTTTATCCGCCTCCAGTTTCGGCACCACAATCGCGCCATTATTGTCTTTAAAAAAGCCACCATCGGCCAAAGGAATGGGTGCGCCAGCCTCGGTGCCGACACCCAGCACAGAGAGCGTGTAGTGAGCTGAAAGCAAGGCCTGTGTTGTGCTAATGGCTTGCTCATTGACACCGTCGGTAATTAATATGACATGTCCACTGGTTTGAGAGGTATGCTTAAATAACTGCGCTGCCAGCTCAATCGCTTTGGCCGTATTGCTGCCCTGAGCCGGCATGATCGCCGTGCTCATGCTTTTGAGTTGTGAAGAGATCGTGCCAACATCTTGTGTCAGTGGTGTTACCGTAAACGCATCGGCGGCGTAAACGATAAGCGCTGTCTGGCCTTCTTTGCGTCGTTTTAAAATGTCTTCGACCTTGAGCATGGCACGGCCTAAGCGGCTGGGTTTGATGTCGCTGGCATCCATCGAGCGGGACAAATCGAGAACGATGATTAAAGCCGACTGTTTTTTGAAAACCGGCTGTGGTCGTTTTTCCCAGCTGGGGCCGGCAAGTGCTGTAATCACAATCAGTCCGCTAATGAGAAGCAGATGAAGCGGGCGTTTTTTCGGCTGGACATCTGTCTGCTCAAATAAATAAGGCAGCAGGTCTTTGTCACAGAAACTTTGCCAGCTTCTGTTGTGGAGGCGTAAACGTTGCAATAACGCGTAAAGAATAAAAAGCGGAATCACGGCAAGAAACCATTCTGGCCTGATAAAGTGAAATAAACTCATATCCGGCCCCGGCTGGCGATGCGCAGCGTAACGATGAGAGCGGCCAGCAACAGTGAGAACGATAATGGCCAGTAAAAAAGCGCAGTGGTGGGTCTGAAACTCTGGGTTTCTTTATCTACCGGTTCGAGTTCATCGAGCAACTGATAAATCTGGTTTAATTGCTCGGTGTTACGGGCACGAAAATATTTGCCGCCGGTTTCACTGGCGATCGCCGACAGTGTTTTCTCATCAAGATCGGCAGAAGGGTTAACCCGGCGCGAGCCAAAAATTGAGCGCACAATCATTTCATCGGCACCGATGCCGATGGTGTAAATTTTAAGCTGGTATTGTTTGGCTAATTCGGCGGCTTTTAAAGGCTCTACTTCTCCGGCGGTGTTGGCGCCATCGGTGAGTAAAATCAACACCCGGCTGTTAACCGCCTCTTTTTCAAGCCGCTTAACAGCAAGACCAATCGCATCACCGATGGCCGTTTCTTTTCCTGCCAGACCAATCACGGACTCGTTAAGCAAGGTGCTGACGGTCTGCCTGTCAAAGGTCAGCGGGCTTTGCAAATAGGCTTTTTTACCAAACAGGATCAGGCCAAGACGGTCACCGTTACGGCGCTGAATGAATTCACTGGCAACGGCTTTGGTGGCGCTCAGGCGGTCAACCAGCCTGCCGTTAAGCTGAAAATCTTCGACTTCCATAGAACCCGATAAATCCACCGCCAGCATCAGGTCACGGCCGCTAACCGGCAGCTCAACCGGGTCGCCCAGCCATTGCGGGCGAGCCGCAGCAAACACCAGCAAGGCCCAGGCCAGCAGCGCAAGCAACAGAATGAGTTTGCCGGAGCGCTGGACTTTGTCCGTGCTGTAACTTTCAAAATCCTGCATAAAAGGCACCTGCAGAGGCGCTTCATTCTGTCGCGGTGCAGGCGGTATCAACAGATAGGCCAGATAAGGTAAGGGCAGTGCCAGAAATGACCAGGCCCAGTCAAAATGTATCATGATGCCTGAGCCTCTTGGGTCTGTTGCGTTGCACTGTTAACAGCCGGTAATGTTTTTAACCAGCGCTGGCTTACACTGAGCAGCTGATTGATATCATCAGCCTTGGCTGATTTGGAATAAATAAACTCGGTCAATAAATAACCTGAGCCGTCAGTAAAATTGAGTTTGTCTTTTGAAAGCGGCTGGTCCAGCCATTTAAGCCAGTCATTACCTGTCAGTGAGGCGCAATCGGAACGAGGGTAACTGCTGATTGCTGCCCGGCGTAAAAGTTCGGAGACAGCGGAGACCAGTTTTTTTTCATCGTGATCGATTTTAAATTGTTTTTTAATTTTGTTCAGTTCAGTCAGGGCAAGTCTTTTTACCTGACGTCTTTGACGTAATTTTTTTATGCTGATAAACATAATAATGCAAACAATGACAAGGCCCAGTACTAACCAGTAGCCGATAGCCGGTGGCCATAAAGAAACAGCATCAGGTAAATGAATGTCTTTCAGTTCGAGTGGTGGCGAGGCTGTCTGCATTGTTTATTTGTAAGCGTTTTGAAGTTGCTGCAGCGGGTCTTGCTGGGTGCTGCATTGAATAAAAGAAATCCGGTGAGCGCGGGCAAACTGTTGCAATGACTGCAGGCGATCAGCAAAATGCTGGTGATATTGTGTCTGGCTCCGGTCATGGGTGCTGAAACGAAGCTTTTTATCGCGGTGTTGTATCAGATACTGGCCATCCGCCGGTAAGCTTTTTTCAAGCGTGTCATAAATGAAAAACATGACAACGTCATTATGGCGGGATAACTGCGTGATATGCGACAGTGCCTGCTCGCCCATGTTTCTAAAATCGCTGATTAAAAAGACCAGGCTGCCGGGTTTGCTCACTCGCCTGAGTCTGGCCAGTGCCTGCTCGGCACTGATGTTGAGTGCGTTGCTGTCATCACTGAGCTGCTGAATCTGTTCCAGCTGTTTAATATAGTGCAGCACATTGCTTTTGCCGCGGCGGGGTTTAAGTTCGTGATGTGACTGCTCTGAAAAAACCAGTCCGCCGACCCTGTCGCCCTGCGCATTGGCTGCCCATGCAATGCTGGCCGCGGTTTTGGCTGCAATCACAGATTTAAACACACCGTGGGTGGCAAAGCGCATCGGTTCGCGGAAATCTGTCCAGCATAAAACAGGCCGTTCTTTTTCTTCTGAAAAGACCTTGGTGTGGGCGGTGCCGGTTCTGGCGGTTACTTTCCAGTCCATGCTGCGGATATCATCGCCGGGCTGGTAAATGCGGGACTCGTTAAACTCCATGCCGCGGCCACGAAAAGACGACAAATACGCACCGCTTTGCATGGCTTTAATTTTTGCAGCTGAAAGAATAAGCTGTGAGGCTTTATGCCGGCACTGAATCAGGCTGTGTTGGTTAATGCTGACCAGACCATTGCGCTTTAATGCTTTTTCGGGCGGAGCCTTAACAGCTGTTTTTTTATCGAAGCGAAAAGCAAACATCAGGGCACGGCAATTCGATTAACCAGTTCATTAATAAAACGGTCGGTAGTGATACCATCGGCCTCGGCTTCGTAGCTTAAAATTAAACGATGACGCAGTACATCAAAAGCCATTGCCTGGATATCATCGGGGCCGACAAAATCCCTGCCGGCAAGCCAGGCATGAGCGCGTGCGCAGCGGTCCAGTGTGATAGTGGCGCGGGGGCTGGCGCCGTATTGCAGCCATTTTTGTAAATCTTTGCCGTATTTTTCGGGCTGACGTGTACTCAGTATAAGTTCGAGTAAATAGTTTTCGATATTGTCGGCCATGTGAATATCTAAAATTTCATCACGCGCATCAAGCAATACCTGGGCGCTGATTTTGTCCACCGATTCAGCGGCCTTGTGGTGTGCTTCGCCGCGCGCCAGTTTAAGAATTTTACGTTCAGAGTCAGCATCAGGGTAATCAATGCGAACGTGCATTAAGAAACGATCGAGCTGGGCCTCGGGTAAAGGATAGGTGCCTTCCTGCTCTATCGGGTTTTGGGTGGCCATGACCATAAACAAGCGTGGTAACGGGTAGGTGGTTGCCCCAACGGTGATTTGCCTTTCGGCCATGGCTTCGAGTAAAGCGGACTGGACTTTAGCCGGCGCACGGTTAATTTCATCGGCCAGTACCAGGTTATGGAACAACGGGCCTTTCTGGAAAACAAAGCTGGCATCCTGGGGCCGGTAGATTTCAGTGCCGGTAAGATCAGAAGGCAGCAGGTCGGGTGTAAACTGAATGCGGTGAAAGTCGGCTTCAATGCCGTCACTCAGGACTTTAATAGCGCGGGTTTTGGCAAGCCCGGGAGCGCCTTCTACCAGCAGGTGGCCATCGGCCAGCAAAGCAATCAGCAGGCGATTGACCAGGTGTTGCTGGCCAATAATATGTTGTTCGACGTGTTGTTTTAATTGCTGTATTTTCTGAAAATTAGACATAGTTAGTTTGTATTAATTGGGTTATTGATGCTTATCTTATAGCAATAAGTTAAAAAGCGAATTTTTATTTTAATCGTTATATTTTATAACCAGACTTTAAAATATCCAAGTGCGGAACCAGCGAGGGAGTCTGGTTCCGCGTTTTGGCAGGATATAACTTAACCACATAAGCTTTGTCCTACTAGGCAGCCATTAGTTCCCTTGTTAAGATGAATTTTTAGCTGAGAAGATAATACAGCAGGGCGGTTACAGCAAAATGGGATACCGATTAAGTAAAATCTATACCAAAACCGGTGATAAAGGCGAAACCGGCATGGCCGATGGCTCAAGAGTTGCCAAAGACGATATCAAAGTGGCTGCCATCGGTGATGTTGATGAACTGAATTCACAAATTGGTTTACTGGCGGTGGAAACCGTCAACCTGGCGTTAAAAGACCAGCTCAATCGCATCCAGCATATATTATTTGATCTGGGTGCTGAACTGACATTGCCGGCATATCAGGCCATCGAAGCCGCTCACGTGACTTCTCTCGAAAACTATCTTGACCAGTTAAATGAAAAATTAGCACCGCTGGATGAATTTATTTTACCCGGCGGCAGCCGCACGGCAGCACTGGCGCATATCTCACGGGCTGTTTGCCGTCGCGTGGAACGCAGCCTGGTTAGCCTGAACAAAGTACAGGCACTGAATAGTCAGGCCCTGGCTTTTATCAATCGCTTATCCGATCTGCTATTTGTGATTGCCAGGCAGGCTTGTGTGGATGATGGCGTGGCTGAAATTTACTGGCAAAAGGGCAGGACACAGACATAAGCGGGCCAGAGCTTAACTATACAGCGTGACTATATAAAGGACCGTTTAGGGAAAATTATGAACAAGTATCGTATTGGCGTTGATCTGGGTGGGACCAAGATTGAAATCATAGCCCTCAATCAGCAGGGTGAAGAAATAGCCCGCCAGCGAGTCAGCACACCTAAAGATGACTACCAAAAGATATTGCTGACGGTAGCTGATCTGGTTGAAGAAGTAGAAGACGGCCTGAATGATGTCGCCAGTATCGGAATATGTACACCAGGGGCTATTTCACCGGCGACGGGTTTGTTAAAAAATTCCAATACCGTTTGCATGAACGGCAAGCCGGTGAACAAAGACCTGGTGTCATTGCTGGGGCGTGAAATCAGAATCGCCAACGATGCCAATTGTTTTGCCTTATCTGAAGCGGTAGACGGCGCCGCCGCCGGCAGCAAAGTGGTGTTTGGTGTGATCGTCGGCACCGGCACCGGCGGTGGCGTGGTGATTAATCAAAATGTCTTAACCGGTCGGCATGCCATTGGTGGTGAATGGGGGCATAACCCGCTGCCATGGCCCAGTAAAGCCGAGCTAGCCGGGCCCGAATGTTACTGCGGGAAAAAAGGCTGCATTGAAACCTATCTCTCGGGGCCCGGAATAAGCCGCGATCATTTATTACACGGCGGTGATAAAATGAATGCCGAACAAATAGTAGAGTTATCGGCCTTAGGCTTTGAAAGAGCAGAAGCGACCCTGCTGCGATACGAAGACAGAATGGCGCGCAGTCTTGCCAGCGTGATCAATATACTCGACCCGGATGTGATTGTACTTGGCGGCGGCATGTCGAACGTGACGCGGCTTTATCAAAACGTGCCCAAACTATTAGCCGAATATGTATTTTCTGATGTGGTGGATACACCCATCGTAGCCCCCAGGTATGGTGACTCCAGCGGTGTCAGAGGGGCTGCCTGGTTATGGTGAGAGCAAGTCGGCATCTGCAAGCGACGTTTTTTAAACAATAATAACAAATAATAATGGCGTTTTATGAATCTTTCACCCACTCCCGAATTACTTAATAATCTGTACTGGATAACACTGATAGCGGTTATCGTCTCATCGGCGTCGGCAGTGTTGAAAGCCGGCTTCAAGCAGTTTGATCTTTTTGGTGTGGCCATCATTGCCATCGCAACCGGGCTGGGTGGCGGTTCAATGCGGGATATGCTGCTGGACCGGGAAGTCTTCTGGATTCGGGAGCAGATATTTTTTATCGCTTCCGTAGTCAGTGCCATCGCAATGTTCCTGACCGCGCGCTTAGTGATTATTTCACCGCGTTTTTTCCTGATTCCGGATGCAGCGGGGCTGGCAACGTTTGCCATAGCGGGCACACTGGTCTCGCTGATGTTCGGTGCGCCCTGGTTAGTGGCAAGTTTTATGGGCGTTATGACCGGCACAATGGGCGGTATTTTTCGTGATATATTGTGTAACGAGACACCGGTTGTTTTCAGAAGCCCGCTTTATGCGACGGTGTCCTGGAGCGGTTCTCTGTTGTTTATCAGCCTGATATATATCCAGCTGGACGTCACCGTGGCGGCGTTGCTGGCCGGGCTTTTTATCTTTATCGGCCGCATGCTGGCGATACGATACAACATCAGTCTGCCTAAATTTGCTTTTAAAAGTTAGCATTAAAATTTAGCCGGGGAAAACATTCAGAATGGCTATGTTGTCTGCTAAAATTCAGCCCAGGTTTTATACGGCCGCCAATTCGCAAATCAGGAAAATAATGTGATCAATAACGATATTCTAAGACGACTCCGCTACAGCTTTGATTTTAATGATACAAAAATGATTGCCCTATTTGCCGAAGCCGGCGTTGAAGTCACCCGTGAGCAGGTCAGCGACTGGCTCAAGCAAGAAGAAGACCCGGACTACAAAGCCTGCAGCGATGTCTTGTTCGCAT
>Ga0224506_10000416_pt1 | contig 37496 bp, 34 predicted proteins | sample SF_Jan12_sed_USG_2_FD_169108 | JGI IMG/M metagenome (GOLD analysis project Ga0224506, IMG submission 169108) | Sediment microbial communities from San Francisco Bay, California, United States - SF_Jan12_sed_USGS_8_1 | ecosystem: Environmental > Aquatic > Marine > Sediment | place: USA... | reverse complement strand
TCGTACGTTTTCATAACTAGCCAAACGTACAAATGCTAACTCATTCTCATTCTTGGTTTGAGTATTTAAATGCTCGACCTCGACAAAACTTGTCGGCAATTGGCTGCGTGCAAATGCAGTTCCACGTATATCATGAATGTCACCCAGTGATTCTCCCGCAGCAAGGCGATGCGCAAGCTCAACCACCTGGCGTTCAGCATTTCCGTAAACCAACATGTCAGCTTTTGCATCGAATAGAATCGATCGACGAACTTTATCCGACCAATAATCATAGTGCGCAATACGACGCAAGCTAGCTTCGATACCACCAAGTACAATCGGTACACCCTTAAAAGCCTCTCGGCAACGTTGCGCATAGACAGCACTGGCATAATCGGGTCGTTTGCCTGCTTCACCGTCAGGTGTGTAGGCATCATCGCGGCGGATTTTTCGATCCGCGGTGTAGCGGTTCACCATGGAGTCCATATTGCCTGCCGTAATACCAAAAAATAGATTTGGTCGACCCAAGCGAGAAAAATCCTCAGCTGATTGCCAATCGGGTTGCGAAATAATTCCAACCCTGAATCCTTGAGCTTCTAGCACCCGACCGATCACGGCCATACCAAAACTTGGATGATCGACATAAGCATCACCCGTGATAATGATCACATCACAACTATCCCAACCCAACTCATCCATGGCTTCACGACTCATGGGTAATTGTTTGGCAATACCAAAACGCTTGGCCCAGAAAGGGCGGTAAGAAAAAATATTTTTTACAGTTGCACTCATTTATGAACCAATCGTTTTAACTAAACGCGTCGACAAACATTTTAATCGCCACGACGCTTAACACCGCCGCAAGAATTAATTCCAGTCGGCGCACTTGAATCTGATGACTTAGCTTTGCACCCAATGGGGCACACAGCATGGCACTAATGCCAATACCAAAGAATGCTGGCCAGTAAACATAACCAATGGTTTGTGCCAGTCCTATTGGTGCGCTTGTGACTAAAAATCCGCACACACTGACAATGCCAATAACAAAACCACAAGCCGCAGAGGTTCCGACAGCAACTCGCGCCAATTCTCCGCGCAAAATTAAGTAGGGTACCGTTAAAGTGCCACCACCCGTACCCGTTATCACCGACCAAAATCCAATAAAACCCATCACAGGTGGCAATGGTGGCGTCCATCGCTGGGTACTTATGGGTTTGCGCCGAAACGTTTTATAAACCAAGAGCGTGGCCAATACACCAAATACAATCATTAGATGCGAAGATTGAGCTTTGAGCGCGGACAACACACCGATAATCGCGCCGATAATTAACCAAGGTATGATGCTTTGCAGCATGGGACTATTCAGTGAACCATGACGATAATGTGCATAGCTCGACATTAAAGCGGTTGGTACCATAATCGCGAGCGCAGTGGCAATCGCCAAATGCATGGCATGATCTGCATACCCCGTTTTGCTTTGCAAATACCAATTCAAGGCAGGCACAACAATAATGCCACCACCTAAACCAAGCAAACCAGCGATTATGCCAGCGCAACAACCGCAAACAATGAAAAAAAGAATATCCAAACAGAACTCGATTATAGTGGTGGCGTAATTGTATCTGAGCGACGTTGAATCACTTCTGCTAGTTGCAGTTTATCGTAAAAACGACGATTGGATAAGTAAGTCAATACGGTAGAAGTGCTTGATGGGCTAAAAAAACTATGAAACTCGGCAATAACTTCGCCATTGTTAGCAATATTCCAATCACTATTCCAATCTTCCATGGTATTAAAATCCAATGGAAAGTCGAAGGTATTGTAGTCGCCAATTTTATCAATGGCTTTTGGCGTTATAACTGCGCTCCAAACCACCTTACTTGGCGTGGAACCAAAAGGATCAATTAAACTGGGAGGGATTGCGGAATCGGCAGTAAAATCGATACGGTACAACTTGGTTTGACCAAATACAGGGTCACTCGTATTTCGCCATCCGCTATTAACGGTTCCGAGAGCAGCCATTGAACCCGCACTTATAACAAAATCATTATTGGGTATTTGTGGAATATATAAATCGACGCTAATGGATTCCGCACGTTTAAACGCTTTAATTGAACGCCGCGAAATTGGGTTGTTAGCAAACCTGGCGTCACGAACCACCAACTCTACTTCATGACCTTCATCTTGTTTTTGAAAAAACAAACCCACTGAATTTAAATTGGCATCATAAATATATTCAGGAATAGGAATAAAATCGAATTGAGTCACGGCTTGAGCACTTTGTTTCGCTTCGTTCAACGTTAAATAAGTGCCGTTTTCACTAAGAAAACCTGCACGTGCGCTCCAGCTCTCTTGCGCAGAAATATTTTCAATATTGGACAGCTTAACCGACGACTGCAAACTCGGGATTGCAAAAGACAAGGCGGTCGTGCCTCGACTATCATCGTTCGGCAAGTAACTAATTTTTAATGGTGAACCTATCGCAGTGGCACGATTGGAAAAATCTCGACCACGTTGAATATAGAACTGTTCGGGAATCACTTTGTTTTGCGCGTTAAATGACCCCATGTAAGATAATGTATCGTGTTTACCATGTGGTACTTCCAAGGCAAACGATTCCTGTCCCTTAACCGCATCACCGCTGCTTAAACTAACCACTGCATGACGCTGCTGATTACTCTCCACGCCATTGATTTCGCCGAATACCCGTTGTGTACTTACTTCAGACTTTGGCTTTTTACAAATGTGTTCAACAAAATTCAGTTCCCGCACGGTGCCACGATAATAAAAAATCTTATGTGGCTCTTCTTCCAGCCTGGAATGACAAACAAACACCAATTCATAGCGGCCCTGTGCATCTTTTACAGTTATAAGCTGCGCATCCAGGCGTGCTTGTGAGTTTTTTGTAACACTCACTTCCCATACACCTTCACCTGCGTCACGATAAGCAAAAAAGAAGGCATTGGTGCGGGTATTCAAAGATGATGCGGTACGATCAATAGTTTCAACCGTGCACGCACTTATACTGAGAAGCACTATCAGAAGTAGCAATAGAATTGCAGACGATGGTTTTGTCATAGTAATGATCGACCCTACTCATCACGCTTTGTCAGAATCAATTCGCCACTGGTAGTACAGGCGATTTGCCAGTCAGCAGCGATAAAACTGGTGGCGACTGTTTCACGGATTAACAACGGCCCTTTAAGGCAATCACCGGGATTAATATACTCACGTTCAATTAAGCCTGCCTTTTGCTCCTGGCCTAATATTTCAACCGCTTGAACCTCACCAATACGATTATTTTTAAGAGTCGGACTAAATCTATTCACTGCACCAGGGGCGGTAGCGGATAAGTTAATATTCACCAACTCCAATGGCAATTTTAGATTATGACCGTAATACTGTGAATGGGTAAGCGCAAACTGCGTGATCAATTTGGCAATTTCGCCTTGCCATTCAATAGTCAACCAAAACGATTGCCCTTGATAACATAAGTCCACACTGTATGCATAATTAATTGCTTGTTTATCAACACCTTCCGCTAAAAGTTCGGTTTCGGCGATGAGCTGTAACTGTTGTAGTACTGTCTCGATTTCAGATGTAGCGACAATTTCCAGCGGTTTTGCCATGGTTTGACTTAATTCGCGTGATTTTGGCGCTAATAACATGCCCAAGGCCGACAATACGCCACTATTGGCTGGGATTATTGCTCGTTTCATGCCTAGCGCATCGGCCAAGGCGCATACATGCAGCCCACCAGCACCGCCAAAAGAAAATAGGGTGAACTCGGTGGGATCAAAACCTTTTTGTACGGAAATAACACGTAAGGCATTGCTCATGTGCTCATTGGCAATTTCTATAATTCCAAGCGCCGTCTGTTGCAGATTTTGACCGAGGCGATTAGCCAGTTTTTCTATGGCATGTTGGGCCGCTTGCAGATTTAATTTAACTCCGCCCGCAAGACATGTATCTGCTGGTATTCGCCCTAGAACCACATTAGCGTCAGTAACCGTAGGCTCTATTCCACCCTGGCCATAACAAGCCGGACCAGGTGAGGCACCAGCCGATTGCGGTCCTACTTGCAATAATCCACCACTATCCAGCCAGGCAATAGACCCTCCGCCAGCGCCTATTGTATGCATATCCACCATGGGAACGGCAACGGGATAATTCGCCAAACGACCTTCATTACTCAGACGTATTTGTCCATCGAGTAACGCAACATCAGTGGAGGTTCCTCCCATATCAAACGTCATAAGACGCTGATAACCACTCGCTTGCCCAATAGCTAGCGCCGCTTGCAAGCCACCGGCTGGACCGGATAACAATAATCGCACCGCATGTTGTGCTGCTTGTTCAGCACTAATTGTACCGCCACTGCTTTGCATAATACTCAATGGCACGTGATGCAAGGCCTGTTTTAAACGCTGTAAATAACCTTGCATTAATGGTCCAACGTAGGCATTTAACCAAGTCGCCATACCCCGTTCGTATTCCCCGCGATGCGCCAATACCTGATGCGAGCAACTCACAAAATACGATGACTCCAAGGCTTGCGCTAAACGCTGTTCTGCTTTGGGCTCAAGGAATGAGTAAAGGAAATTAATTGCCACTGCTTGCACGGATGTTTGCCCAAGCTGTTCAAGCAAGCGTTCGATATGTTCAGCGCTCAGTGCTTGTATTTCCTTGGCTTGCGCATCTAGCCGATACGGCACGGTGAAATAATGGGTGGTATCCAAAGCGGATTCGCTTGCGCTTAATTGAAGCTGATAAAGTTCACTGCGCGCCTGGCGACCGATTTTAAGAGTGTCACTAAATCCTTGATTGGTAATAAAAGCCGTGCTAACACCCTTAGCTTCAAGCACTGCATTGGTGGCGACCGTGGAGCCATGTACCACTTGAAGATTGCTCGCAGTTAAACCTAAGGCGTGGACACCTTGTAAAATCGCTTGCTCGGGGGCGTGGGGCGTGGAAAGGCATTTATGTAAACGAATATTATTATCATCATCAATTAAAACAAAATCAGTGAATGTTCCCCCAGTATCAACTCCTAACCACATCATCAACCTCAACTCGATTACGTCCAGCGGTTTTAGCTTTATACATGAGTTGATCGGCCTTATCGAGTATTTGACTCATATCCGCATGTGGCTCCAGCAAAGCCAAACCAATGCTAATGGTAATCGTCAATTCCAATTCGTTGATAATAATGGGTTCATTTTCCATTTCTGTGCGAATACGTTCTGCAATAATGCAGGCTTTTTCATTTGTTGTTTGGGCAATGACAATTATGAATTCCTCACCTCCAAAGCGTCCTACGGCATCGTTTTCACGGGTGGCATGTTTTATTCGGCGTGCAACTTCACGTAATACTTCATCACCGACCAAATGTCCATACTGGTCATTAACTTGTTTAAAATGATCCAAATCTGACATGAGAATATGCACGGCCTCATTTTCTTCCTGTTTACGTTTGATCAGTGCAAAAATTGACTCACGGGTCAACAGTCGAGTAAGACCGTCTTTTTGCAACTTCACTTCAAGCCGCTCTGCTTTATGCTGAATTTTTTTCAACGCACCAACCAACCCAAAAATTTGAGCATTGTGATAGCACTCAATCGCAAGACTCATATCAAAGAAGGTAATTTTCAGAATATAGGCAATTAAAATATCCCGCTTTGATGAATGCATAGGGATTAAATCTATGATTAACTGCTGCAAAATGCGATATGCGCACATATAGACAGACAAGCCAACTCCAGCATAAACATGAGCCATGCCTATGCGTAAGCGTGATTCAATATAAGGCTGCTGATCAAAGTTCCGACCTAGGCTGTTTAAATATTGGGTTTGTGTGCGTTTTAATTTTTCCAATGAATGGTGATTTTTCAAAACTTTGGTCACTTCATTGCTTTGGAGCAATAAGCGATAAAACTGATCAATAATGTCTTTCGCATGAGGTCGCAAGACCCTTGCATGAAGGTGTTCACATAGTTGATGATCGGCTTCACCTAAACCGAGCATAGCCATGCGTTCACGCATTTGTTGCATGGTGATGCCAAAGGTCTCAAAATAGTTTTGATCTTTTTCGTTCATAAGCTCAGCGGTGTTTCCTTTACCTTGCTGCAAGATTATGGTTTTCCTCCAGTTTTCATAGCGGCATTAGCTTTGCAAAACTAAAACATAAACCGATGTATTACACTATGAAAAATGACGCTTTAATCGAATTACACCAGGTAAGCCGCTTTTATAATCAACAAGCAGCAGTTGATAGCATTAGCTTTTCTGTAAAACGCGGTGAAGTGGTGGGTTTTCTTGGACCAAATGGTGCGGGCAAATCCACAACCATGAAAATGATTACCGGCAATCTGGCGCCGACGAATGGTCGGATTATCGTTAACGGTATCGACTTATTAGACCAACCCAAACAAGCTAAATTGAATTTGGGCTATTTGCCAGAACAACCTCCACTATATCCAGAACAAAGCGTTGACGAATACTTGCTTTATTGCGCACGTTTAAATCGAATCCCACAAAACAAATTATTGGAGGCTATTTATCGTGCCAAGGAACGCTGCGGCTTGGATCACGTGGGCACACGCTTAATCGGCAACTTATCCAAAGGTTTCCAACAGCGCGTAGGCATTGCTCAAGCCATTATTCACGCACCAGATGTGGTCATTCTCGATGAACCCACCGTCGGTCTTGACCCCATCCAAATTCGCGAAATACGCGCATTAATTCGCGAACTCGGCGATGATCATTCGGTCATTTTGTCCACTCATATTCTCCCAGAAGTGCAATCCATTTGTGACCGCGTTTTGATTATTCACCAGGGAAAAATTATTTTCGACGATGCCGTGCAACAACTCAGTGATAAGATGCAAATTAGTGAAATAATGCTAGGCTGCGAAACGTTTGTTGACGAGAATATGCTTCGAGCCGTCGACGGTGTTATCGACATCGAGGTATTGAACTCAAATCAAACGTGTATTCGTTTTCATGCGGACCATAATCCCGCTACTGCAATTGCACGTTTGGCGGTTGAAAACCATTGGGGTTTGTACCAACTTTGCCCTCAAGGCTTAAGTTTAGAAGAAATTTTTATTCAACTCACCGATGAGCAAAACATCGAGACCGAGGCCAAGTCAATATGATCTGGACAATAGCCCAACGCGACTTACAAAGTCTATTTTTCTCGCCACTGGCGTGGATAATTCTCGCCATGAGTCAAGTCATTCTGGCCTATTTATTTATTCACCAATTGAATCAATTTCTCGATTTGCAAGCACAGTTTGGCGCCATGCAGAACGCGCCGGGTGCCACCGAAATGGTGGCCATGCCGACCTTAGCCAATATTGCGATTATTTTATTATTAATCACGCCACTATTAACCATGCGCCTCATTAGCGATGAACGCCGCCAGCACACCTTGAGCTTGTTGTTTAGCGCTCCCGTTTCCATGAGTGAAATTATTCTCGGCAAATACCTCAGCATGTTGCTATTCATGCTTTTGGTTATTAGTCTGTTTAGCTTAATGCCCTTAAGTCTTTTGATTGGTGGACGCCTGGATTTTGGTTTATTTGCAAGTGGATTGCTAGGACTGCTGTTACTACTCGCCAGTTTTAGTGCGGCTGGTCTATACGCCTCTTGTCTGACTGAACAGCCCGCAGTAGCCGCCGTTATTAGTTTTGGTTTTTTAATTATTCTATGGCTAGGTGATTGGGCAGTGCAAACTGACAACACCCTAGCCAGCTTGTTTGCCTACATTTCTCTACTTACTCATTATGAGCCTTTGCTACAAGGTCAAATCAATAGCGCCGATTTATTTTATTATTTATTATTTAGTTTAACTTTTCTTGTCTTGAGCATTCGTCGTTTGGATGCGGATCGTTTGCAGCACTAATTATGCAGATATCACCAAAACTCAAACGACGCCTGCGCATACAACACGAGTTATTCGTGGTGTTGTTTCTCCTTTTTGTTTTTTCCCTAAGCTGGCTCGCCAGCATAACTAACCAACATTGGGATTGGACTCAAGATCAACGCAATAGCCTAAGTGACAGCAGTGTCTCTGTTGTCAAACGTATGTCGTTTGCACTAAACATTCAAGCTTATGTCAGCGAAACCAATAGTGAAATGCGCCGGCAAGTCGAAACACTGATCGGTCGTTACCAACGGCATCATGCCAACATAGTCCTAAACTTTATCGACCCAAGCAAACAACCTGAATTAGTTCGCAAACACGCTATTAGTGCGGAAGGTGAGCTCATTCTCGAGTATGAAAACCGTACGGACCGTCTGAGTGAAATAAGTGAGCAGGGTTTCACGAACGGCCTGATGCGTTTATTACATAATAGCGAAACCCCGGTTTTGTTTTTGGAAGGTCACGGCGAACGCTCGCCTCATGGGGGCGCTAGTTATAATTACCTCAACTGGCGCAAACAACTTGAGGCCAAAGGATTTAAAATAAAATCCATTAATCTTGCTAGTAACAAACAACTTGAGGAACAAACCGGCTTACTCATTATTGCTGACAGTAAACAGCCTTTACTTGCCAATGAAAAAACTCAAATTCGAGAATTTTTAGACAAGGGCGGTAATTTACTCTGGTTGACCGAACCGAAAAGCAATGGACATTTGAATTTTTTAGCCGAATATTTAGGTATAGAGATGTTACCTGGTACTATTGTTGATCTCAGCGCACAACTTGTGGGCATCGAAGATCCTCGATTCGCCATTGTTAGCGATTATACACAACATCCCATCACCTTCGGTTTTAACTTAACCACTGTTTTCCCCATTGCAAGAGCTTTAGAATTTAATGGCGATGAGCAATGGGATAGTGAGGTTTTTTTAGAAACACTGCCCCGCTCCTGGTCAGAAACCGATGAGTTAAAGGGAGAACTGGTTTATGATAGTCAACACGATATTATTGGCCCATTGGGCATTGGCATTGCCTTGACTCGGCCTTTAACAAAAGACCAATTCGACCAGGAATTTGAAAAAAATAATGATGTCGGAGTAGGCGATGCTCTAGCCATCGACGATGAACCATTGAGTGACGATACGCAACAAGCCATGCAACGTATCGTTATAATTGGTGATGCGGATTTTATTTCTGATGCATACTTAGGCCAGGCAGGCAATCAAGAGCTCGCAATAAATATTGTTAATTGGTTGAGCGAGTCCGATGACTTACTGAACATACCTGCAACAATTCCTTTTGATGCCAATTTGCAACTTTCAGTCAATGAAAAGCAGGTACTTTCAGTGCTATTCATGGCCCTAATGCCCATCGTATTACTCGCCATTGGCTTGGCTATTTTCTTTAAACGTCGCAGAGCATGATTAAATCTTCGACCACTAATATCATTTTGTTTGTATTAATTTGCGTCATACTCGCTAGTATTTATGTTCTTCTAGGCAAGAAAGAAAAAACATACATACTTAGTCCCATGCCTGAAATAGATTCTATCGCTCGTATCTCTATACAGCAAACAGAACATTTATTGATCTTCATCAAACAGCAACAACAATGGTTGCTTTATATTGATAATCAACAAACACCTGCCGAACGGGTAGCGCCAAAAAAAATTGAACGCTTGCTTAATCTTGTTAGGCTTGAAAGTGAACTTGCTTTTGAGGCGCAAAACGAGCAATTAACGCTACAACAATACGAGCTTTTCCCACCTCGTCTGGTCATTCGTTTTGACCAACAACAGCTAAACATTGGTGGTCTTCATCCTCTGAAAAAGCTTCGCTATTTCATGATCAATAACACGATTCATTTGGCACACTTCCCAGCATTCGATTTGCTGGTGCAGGCGCCGGAGTTTTTCCTGCAGCCATGATCGAATATTCTTTTGCATTAGGTTATACTGCCCATTTGACCACTGAAAAATTATGCCAGAATTACCTGAAGTTGAAACCACTCGTCGCGGCATATCTCCGCATATACTCAATAAAACCATTCAACAAGTGATTATTCGTCATCATGGTTTGCGTTGGCCCGTCGACAAAGATCTGCCGCAGTTACTGCAACAACAATCAATAAATACAATCGAACGTCGCGGTAAATATTTAATTTTTTCCTTGGCAAACGGCTCCATCTTATTACACCTGGGCATGTCTGGCAGCCTAGCCATTGTCAATACCAATACCCCCATCCGTAAACATGATCATGTGGATATTGTTTTTAACGATAACACCTGTTTACGTTTTCACGATCCACGACGTTTTGGCGCCATTGTTTGGACGACTCAAGCAATTGAAGAACACGATTTACTTAAAAGACTTGGCCCAGAACCTTTGACCAATGAATTTAACGCTGATTATTTATGGCAACACTGCCACAGGCGAACAACAAGTATAAAACAGGCCATTATGAACGCCCATATTGTCGTCGGCGTAGGTAATATTTATGCAAGTGAAGCTTTGTTTCTAGCAGGTATTCGTCCGCAACATAAAGCAAATAAACTATCCAGAATGAAATGTCGACTACTCGTTGATGCAATTAAACAAATATTACATCAAGCCATTCAGCAGGGTGGTACCACCTTAAAGGATTTTTTGCAGGCCGATGGTCAAGCCGGTTATTTTACCCAATCATTATGCGTTTATGGTCGCGAAGGCCTAGCTTGCGAGATTTGCAATTCCACCATCAAACAAATAAATATAGGCCAACGCAGCAGCTATTTTTGCCCTAAATGTCAACAATAAGCCTATAAAGTTTAGACTTCTTAGAACCGATATACCGCTTGAGGCAAGCAACCTAATTTACTAAACATCATGAGTAATAAATACCGCATACTAGTTGTTGATGATGAGGAATTGAATTTCGATCTAATGAAAGTCGCACTCAAAACGCAATTTGAATTAAGCTACGCGCCTTCCGGTCAAGAAGCTCTGGAAAAAGCTAAAACTGAAAAACCCGACGTTATTTTGCTCGATATACAAATGCCAGGTATGGACGGTTACGAAACTTGTCGCCAACTAAAATACGATGCAGAAACCAGCGGCATTCCTGTTACATTTGTTTCCGCACTCGACAGCCTCGATGAGAAACTAACCGCTTATGATGCGGGCGGCGACGACTATATTGTCAAACCATTTGAAGCCGAAGAATTGCAACGCAAAGTAACCGTTTCCTTACAAAAGAAACAAGAACAAGAAAAACTTCGCCAAGATGTATCAACCGCAATGGACACCGCGTTACAAGCGATTACCAACACCGGCGAAATTGGCATTGGCTTGAATTTTTTAAGCCGAAGTTTTTCTTGTGCTGATCAGCCAACCTTAGCTAAAAGTCTAATTGAAGTTTTTGGCGAATTTGGTTTGCGAGTATTTGTTCAGATTTACGGCAAGGAAGGCATGGTCGAATTAGACACCGATGGTGTTGTTTCACAACTTCAATCTAATTTACTCACTAAGGCCCGCAATAAAGGCCGACTCTTACATTTCGGCGCACGAACGATTTGTAATTTTGACCGAGTATCTGTGCTTTTCAAAAACATGCCGATCGAAGATGAAGATCGTTATGGTCGTTACAAAGACAATATTGCGCTTATTGTTGAAGGCGCAAACGCGCGTGTTAAAGCCATCGATTCCGAACTAGAAGTGAAGCGACAACAATCGGCTTTACTCGCCATGATCAATACTACGCGGGAAGCCTTAGCAGATATCGATATGAAATACCATGAACATAAAACCCTAAGCACACGCATTCTGGAAAACCTTGTCACCAATATTGAAGAAGCCTTTATCAGCCTCGATCTCACCGAGCAGCAAGAAGAACGTTTATTGCAAATAGTCAGTGAATCTTCTGAAAAAGCACTGACCTTATACGATGAAGGTTTAGAGGTGGATAATAAACTAGCCAAAGTCATGCAACAGCTTCGTGATGTTCTTGGCAACCAGGCTGCTTAAACCAATCACTAATTATTCAGCACAGTCTTTTACTCTGCTTGTTTTTTTGCTTCACATTCCAGAAATACCAGGTGTGGACACTTCGCGCAGATGGACGCATCAAGATATTGGCCGACAATGTGAGTAACGGCTTCGGTTTTACTGGTAAACAAATTCTCTATGCCAATAATCTGCATGGAACCACCTTTAGTCAAATCACTTTGCACAGCTTCTTTTACATTGTACAAAAACATATGGCCACCAACGTCGCGGCGAAATTTCGCTTCTTGTTCGAGAAACTCTGCACCTTCGGCATCGACAAAATTAACACCTGACATGACAATTAATATTTGTTTCTGACTCGGATTTTGTGTGTAGAAATTTCTCACCGTTTCTCGCACATGCGCAACTGCGCCAAAAAACAAAGAACCATCTATTCGAGCAATTTTAAACTGCGGACATTCAATTAAATTTGGATCGGTATTAAATTTTCGTTTTCTTAATTTTGGATCAGGCACACGCGTTAAAATTTTTGGTCGGGACGTGCGTTTTAAATACAAGCCCAGCGACAACATCACTCCAAGAAAAATTGCAAATACCATATCCAAAAACAAAGTCGAAAGAAATGTCGTCAATAAAATAGCGGTGTCTGAGCGACTGGTTTTGACAATTTTCTTAATATGATGAACATCAATTAAACCCCAGGCAACTAAAAATAGGATGCCGGCCATCGCAGCATTAGGCAATACTTTTGCGTACGGCGCTACCAGCAAAACAATAAGCATTAACATTAAAGCCGCCATAACCGCAGATAATGGTGTTTTTGCGCCGGCTTCGTAATTGACACCACTGCGATTAAATGATCCTGTCGCGACATAACCCGAGAAAAAACTTCCCGCAACATTTGACAAGCCTTGACCTATGAATTCCTGATTGCCGCTCACATGTTGTCCTGACTTCACACCAATCGAGCGTGCAATTGAAACCGCTTCTGTCAGAGCAAATAATGTCACGGCAAGAGCAACAGGCATTAGCTCTCGAATAATCGTCCAATCAAAACTTGGTGAGGATAATGGCGGCAACGATGCGGGTAAAGCGCCTACTGTGGCTATTGCGGTTTCTGATTCACCATACAACGAAACTAAAATCATCGACACCAGTGTACCAACCACCATGGCAATTATCATATAAGGGACTTTAGGTAGGTAACGTCGAATCAGGATTCCACTAAGTAATGTCGCGATACCAATCGTTGCCACATAGATATTTATTTGGTCAACTTGCAGCACCGCCTGATGAATGACTTCGTAAAACTCGGTGCCGCGGTCAATATGAATACCTAAAAAGTGCTTAACCTGGTTAGCAAAAATTAAAACCGCTGCGCCTGCGGTGAAGCCGATAACCACAGCATGTGAAATAAAATTGACCAATACACCCAAGCGTGCAAAACCCAAAACGAACTGAATCACACCTACCATTAGTGTTAACGTCAAAGCGAGCTGCACATATTGATCACTCGCTGGCTCAGCATATGAGCTTAACGAAGCAAATAATACTACCGATGCTGCCGTTGTCGGACCCGACACCAAATGCCAGGATGAACCCCATAGGGCCGCAATAATCGCCGGAATCATACCTGCGTACAAACCATATTGAGGCGGCATTCCAGCAATAGCGGCAAAGGCTACGCCTTGTGGCAAAACGACAATAGCACCCGTTAAACCAGCCAGAAAATCGGCTCGCAAGTTTTTCGGCGTTACTCGATCCGACCACATCAAAAAAGGGAATAAATTCAGCAACCAAGGCGATGTATTAGGTTTTTGCATAATTTCAATTTCTCATAAGGGGGCGGCGATTATATAATAAAATGCTAATATATGTAGGGTCAATTCGCTGAAAATCCAAGCGTTACTAACCCATCATAGGCAAAAGTTCAGCTAACACACGCAAAATCCGCGCAAATTAATCTTTTCTTGCTATGCTTATCTACATGCACAAAATAAACGCCACTTAAGGATTTAACTGCTTTTACCGATAGCACTGTGGCAAACTTAACAGGCTGTTATTCATGGAAGAATTAGAGAACTTCAGCGAATCACTCTTGAGTTCAATCTCTAAACTACTTTATCAATTCCCTCCAGCGCTATTGCTAGCCATCAGTGTTGCAGCATTTGCTATTTATTTTGCAGCTCGCTACCTGTTCCGACTGCGTCGCAAAACTGCTGACCGACGCAGACAAATTCGGATTATGAAGGGAATTAGTCCTTATGTATTTGAAGATGTCATCATCGAAGACGGCGTTGAGGGCGAAGTTACCGTGGATTATTGTGTTTTGACCCCAGGCGGTGTTCTCGTACTAAATGTACAAAATTATCCTGGGGTTTTATTTGGTGCTGACAATATCGATTTGTGGACCCAGCTTTATCAACATAAAAGTTATAAATTCAGAAACCCACTACCCTATAACCAATATTGTGTTCAAGCCATAAAATCTTTTTTCCCGCCCTCTCTTCCTGTAGTTGGACGCGTGGTTTTTACTAGTGCCGGCGAATTCCCCAAAGGCATCCCCGAAAGTGTGTCAATGTTAGATCAGCTGCATCAAGATATTGAATATATGCTCGACGGAGAAGTTGATGCTGATGTGGTCGAAGCCTGGGAGGAATTGCGACAACAAGCTGGGCTAAATAAAAAAGGCCAACCACAAAAAAAAATCAAAGTCACTGAAGTCGATTCACGCTATGCCCATTTATGAAGTCAACGACTGATTCTTACGCCCCAATTGACTCTTTTCAATTAACATAACAAAAACTGGCAATAAAGCATAAATCAGCATCGCCATTAGCGCGAGTTTCGCCATGCCAATTATCTCACCATGGCCACCATTTGAAACAATCTGACTTGAGATAAACGCGCCAAAAGCTGCGGATGCATGTTGAATAGCGCCATTAATTGACATAAACGCAGCACGCTCATGATCGTCTGGCACCATACTGGTCACCGTTGTTGCTACAACATTGCGCATAGACATAGCACCCATAAAAAAGAAAAATAGAAGCGGCATGCTAAACCAGAGATATTGTGCATAAAAACCTAAATAAACACTCGCTATTGCTAATAGTGTCGCGATCAGACTAAGCATAAACGCACCGCGCCGATCCACGGCAGGGCCGGTTATACGCATTAAAATGAAAGAGGCTAATCCACCTACTAAATAGAGAAACCCTAAGTCATCTCGCGGATAGTCACGATTAAATTGGATATAACTTGAAATATGCGGAATAAGCAAAAACGCAGCGAACAATGCACTCATGTTCATTAACAAACACAACCAGGTAACCCGACGATTGAAGAATTTTCGAAATTGAAAACGCTTAAGACCATGCGTAGGCGCTTGCTCTGATTTCGGTAACAATATTAGATTCAAAACCACTAAAAGCAGCAACAACACAGTAATTGCAAAAAATGGGGCTTGCCAACCAAACCAGGTCGCTAAATACAAACCAATCGGTAAACCAAGAATGGAAGCAATGGAAAACGCGCCCATAACTATGCCCATGGCACGTCCACGTCGCTCATTCGGCACTTTGTCAATAATTAGCGCAATCGCCACTGCGTTGGCCGGCCCACCAAACAAACCGGTAACAATACGAGCATATAACAAATGTTCAAAGTCAGTCGCTAAACCCGCCCAACACGTCCCGCCAGCCATTCCAATTAAACAAAAATTCAACAAGCCCCGCCGCTCAAAACGATCTAGGTACTTGGCGCTAAAAAAAGCTGAAACCGCCGCCGCTGCTGCAAACACACCAACAATCCAACCAATATCAGAAAGAGAAAAACCCAGTGATTTGGCAAAATCCGGCCCTAATGGCGCAACCATCATAAAATCAACCACATGTACAAATTGAATAATACTAACCAATGCAATTAATTGGTTTTCCGAAATTGTTTTGTTCGACATTGGTTTCACCGTATTCACTTTAGTTTTCTATCAAAAACTGCACCATTTTGGACTTGAATCATTTGCATACTTCGTTACACTAAGCTTCTTGTTCTGGCACAAATTTGGATTCATGTACTCAAGAAACGCTACTCAGCAACAGATACAACTGATATCTCAGTAGGACATGGACTATGAAAGTATTTGATCAAAACACCCAGCAATGGGTTTCACTACGTAAGACGCGAGAGTATCAACTCAAGAAGAAAATCGTACGTGATTTATGGTTATATGCGTCACCTATTATGTTATTACTCGCGTTTAATTGGCTTCTTGTTTTTGTGTTATTCCTGACTTTCATTTCTTTTTCAATACTCGATGAATCGGTTTATAGCTACGACCGTCACGAGTAAGGTGAATCATAACAGCTAAGAATAAATATTATTCTTTTAGTTAGCTATGTTAATATAAATGTTGGTAATGACAACAGCTAAGCATCATGGATAAATATTTCGAACTTGCCAACATCGTCGATGATATCGAAGACGAATTGCGGTGCTTACAACTTTGGCAAAACGATCGACCTGACACACTGGCGTTACAGAGCACTAAGCCATTTTGCAGCGATACACTGCAATTTGAACAATGGCTTCAATGGGTGTTTATACCGCGTTTGCGTTTATTAATCGATAACGAATTGGACTTACCCAACCAAAGCCAAATTCATGAATATGCTCGAAGCTGCCTAGAACAAACACCCGCCCATGAGCGCTTCTTGCAATTGTTAATGGAACTCGACCAATTAATTTGCACGCAATAATTCTTTATGAATACGTTTTCTTTAACAAACATTTACTCAAATATTTCTAAGCTATCCCAGATTTCATCGACTCGTTGCTTGACCTTATCATCCATTGTTATCGGCTCTCCCCATTCACGCTGAGTTTCCCCCGGCCATTTATTGGTTGCATCCAATCCCATTTTAGAACCTAAACCTGAAACCGGCGAAGCAAAATCCAAATAGTCGATGGGTGTATTTTCAATTAAAGTAGTATCGCGTGCAGGGTCCATGCGCGTAGTCATTGCCCAAATCACATCATTCCAATCACGAACATTCACATCATCATCAGTAACAATAACAAACTTAGTGTACATAAACTGCCGTAGAAATGACCACACGCCTAGCATCACCCGTTTCGCATGACCCGGATATTGTTTCTTCATGCTCACCACAGCCATACGATAAGAACAACCTTCCGGCGGCAAATAAAAATCAACAATCTCTGGAAATTGTTTTTGCAAAATAGGCACAAATACTTCGTTCAAAGCAACACCCAGTATTGCCGGCTCATCGGGTGGTCGACCGGTGTAAGTTGAATGATAAATAGCATCCTTACGTTTAGTTATGCGCTCCACGGTAAACACCGGAAAATTTTCCACTTCATTATAATAACCTGTATGATCGCCAAACGGTCCCTCAGGTGCGGTTTCGCCCGCTTCGATATAACCTTCTAGAACAATTTCCGCGCTCGCAGGAACTTGTAAATCATTACTTTGACATTTAACCAATTCAGTTTTAGAGCCACGAAGTAATCCTGCAAATGCATATTCGGATAAACTATCGGGCACAGGAGTGACCGCCGCCAAAATGGTAGCAGGATCAGCACCTAAGGCCACGGCAATTGGAAAACGTTCTCCAGGATGAGCTTGCTGCCAATCTCGAAAATCTAATGCACCACCACGATGAGCCAACCAACGCATAATTAATTTGTTTTTGCCAATCAGTTGCTGCCGATAAATCCCCATATTCTGTCGTTCTTTAAAAGGCCCCTTAGTAACAACCAAGGCCCAGGTAACCAACGGACCAGCATCACCCGGCCAACAAGTTTGAATGGGAATTGTATTTAGATCGACATCATCCCCCTGAATGACTTGCTGCTGGCATGCAGCTTTGCTTACTATTTTCGGCGACATATTCAACACTTGTTTAAACATGGGCAACTTTTCCCAGGCGTCTTTCATGCCTTTGGGTGGATCGGGCTCTTTCAACATCGCTAATAATTTCCCGACTTCACGCAACGCACTGACCTGCGATTCACCCATACCCATGGCTACACGTTCTGGGGTCCCGAATAAATTAGCTAATACAGGCATGTCATAACCCGTGGGGTTTTCGAATAATAACGCAGGCCCTGAACGACGTAGGGTTCGATCACAGATTTCTGTCATTTCTAAATAGGGATCAACTTGCTGAGAAATACGTTTGAGCAAACCCTGCTGCTCGAGTTGTTGCATAAAATCTCGTAAATCTTTGTATCGCATATCAACGCCTTTTTTGAATCAGCGCTTATTATACGCACAGGAAAAATCCAGTGCCTAGGATAAAAAGGAATTAACTAGGCGTGACTATGCGCGGGTTTGACTGCGCAAGCTATTGTTCATCTCTGAGTTTTCAGCATCGAAAACCTTGGTATGGTGACCCAAAATCTGTAATTCCGATTGTGCATAACGATGCCCGGCATTGGCGGCTTTACTTAACCAAAATGTCGCCCAGTACAAATCCTGCTTGACCAGGTCGCCTTGTAAATAAATCTGGCCAATACGATACCAGGTATCTGCAAGATTATTGGTATAATTTTCCAAAGCATATAACTCAGATGCTATATTTGGTGCGGTAAACGACTGTTCACGCTGAACTTGGTGGTAAGCGTTAATTGGCAGGCTAATATCACTGGATAAATGCTCTGCCGATAAATAAGCAACATCAGTGGAATCGGCAGATTTAGACTTGCTAGAAACTACGATCTCTTGCTCTTGAAGAAAATTTTCCGCGCTACTGTATTCTAATAAACACTGAGAACTTTCCCAAAATAGTTCTTTTTTAGCTTGTTTAACTGGGCTTGTTTGCTTTTCTTTTACCGGCAGTAACAAATCTTCAATATCTGACACCGAGGAAATCGTATGTGCTGGCGCTTGTTGTACAGCGTCGACACGCTGCGGCAGTACTTCAAGAACTTCATTTATACTTGTTTGCTTACTAGACTTGGTTTCTCGTGTTGCTTGAATGGGCAATGCCACTTCTTCAGTGGGCGGTGGAGAAGATATTAATGTTTCATCTTTACTAACATCTGCTTTTTTCTCTGCTTCAGCTTTTTCTTCATCCCATAACGTTTTTAGCAATTCAAATTCATCACTACCCGCTTGATATGGCAACAAGGGCGCGTCTGCGACTTTCAATGGCAGCTGCTTTAGCTTGCGTTTGCGCATAAAACCAAAAACAACTAAGCCGCCAGCTAAGCTCAACCAAACCAAGCCATCATCACTTTTTGCTTCCACTTCGTTATGTTTCATTTGTGATAATAAACTTGCTATTGCCTGTTCTTCGGTCAACACATCAGGCTCTGTTTTATTTAATTCGATTGGCTTTTGCGCTATGCGGATCAACTCAGGTTGAGTTTCATGCATGGTTTCGCGACTTGACTTGGTCTGAGGAACCGTTACTTGTCTGCTACTAGGCGCTTGCGCTTTAATTTTATTCAGTCGTTTTTGTACCATGGCTACGACCGACTCCGATTCTAGGTTTTCATAAGCATCGACTCCTGACACAATATTGACCAATGCATGTTCATCCTTCAGCGAAGTCATTTTAGATGCGGAGATAAGTTTTGCGAGCGCATGATTATTGTTCGACGCACGTTTCAACCATTGCAAACTTTCTTTCTTATTTTTTTCTGCTAATAAAATAGCCAAACGTAATTGTGCTTCTGCATGTTCGGCATGTGCTGCCGTACGATACCATTTCATGCCTAAACCAGGATTTCGTTCAACACCTGTGCCTGTACTATACAACCAGCCAAGACTATGTTGCGCTTCGGTATCACCTTGCTCTGCGGATTCTGTAAACCAAGCTTCTACTAATGACGGCTCTTGCGAAGTTTGTGCGTACAAACTCGCATTTGCTAATAAACAAAAGGTAGAAAACAATATTAAACGAAAATTAAATAACACTAAATTAAAACTCCCCTGCAGGCTTTTTTTTCCATTTATTTGTACTAACGCCCCACTTCCCGCAAGTATAGGCAGATGTTGATTTTATTCAAGCTTTTCATTCAATTCCAACCACTCTTGTTCAATTTTATTTTGTTCTATTTGCAACTGTGCCTGGGTACGAAGCAAATCGGTTAAAGCGTTTTTATTTTCCGCAGCATAAATATTATTGTCAGATAATTTTACTTCAATTAAAGACAGATCCTTATTTATACTATCCAGCGTAGCTTCCAGCTTTTTTATTTTGTTACGTATGGGTTGTAGCTGCTCACGCAACATTGCTTGTTCGCGCCGCATATCTTTTTTAGATTTCTTGTCACTCTCTTGGGATTCCACTAGTTTCGGTTTTTGGCGTTTTTGCAACCAATTTTTATAATCATCGAGATCACCATCGAACTCACTAACCGTACCAGCATCCACCAAATAGAATTGTTCGCAGGTGCTGTTTAACAAAAAACGATCATGCGAAACTAAAACCACCGCACCTTCAAAACTTTGCAAGGCTTCACACAAACTTTCACGCATTGTTAAATCTAAATGATTCGTCGGCTCATCAAGTAGTAATAAATTAGGCTTTTGATAAGCAATTAAAGCTAAGACTAAGCGCGCTTTTTCGCCACCCGAAAAACAATTCACAGAATCAAACACTCGTTCACCACGAAAACCAAAACCACCGAGAAAATCTCGCAAATCCTGTTCACGTGCTTTGGCATCTACACGACTCAATTGACCAAGCGCATGGTCGCTTGCATCAAGTTGCTCTAATTGATGTTGCGCAAAATAACCGACGCGCAAACCATCGGCACGCACAATCTCTCCGGTTAGATTTTTTATTTCGCCAGCTAGTAACTTAACCAATGTTGATTTACCGGCACCATTGGCACCTAACAAACCGATGCGATCACCCGGCATAATTTGCAAGTCCAGTTGTTGCAGAATTGGCGTCTGATAGCCAATACTCGCGGCTTCGACTTTTAGCATAGGCCGTGGCGCACGCCCACTAGTGGCAAATTCAAATGAAAACTCACTATCCACATGTGCCGGTGCAATCTCGACCATGCGTTGCAACATTTTTAAACGACTTTGTGCTTGTTTGGCTTTACTCGCCTTGGCGCGAAAACGCTCAACAAAGCGACTTAAATGTTTTTTCTGTTGCTGTTGTTTCTTATACCAAGCGTCCTGTTGCGCCAACTGCGCCGCATGTTGCACTTCATAGGCAGAATAATTGCCCTGATAGAGTTGCGCGACTTGATGATCAATCGCCAAGATACAATCGACACATGCATCCAGAAACTCCCTGTCATGAGAAATTAGCAGAACTGTGCCAGGATAATTTTTAATCCAATCTTGCAACCATATGACAGCATCCAAATCTAGATGATTGGTTGGTTCATCAAGTAATAGCAAGTCTGAGGGGCATAACAAGGCTTGCGCTAAATTCAAACGCATACGCCAACCACCAGAAAACGAATCGACCGCTTGCTGTTGTTGCTTTGATTGAAAGCCTAGACCGCTGAGAATTTTCGCGGCCTGTGCTGGAATCGCATAGGCTTTAATGGTTTCCATTTCTTGGTGTATTTGACTTAGACGCTGACCATTTTTATCTTGCTCGGCCTGCACGAGTTGTTGCTGTAAGTGGGTGTACTGACTATGACCACGCAGCACATAGTGCAACGCAGATACTGAAGTTGCGGGTGTTTCTTGAGCAACATGGGCAATGCGCTGATGCTGAGCCAAATCGATTTGCCCTTGATCCGCATCGAGTTGTTTAAGGATTAAGGAAAATAAACTCGACTTGCCACAACCATTAGCGCCGACAATGCCCAAATTTGCTTGGCTCGGCAGATTAAAACTAAGGTTTTCAAATAATAATTTCTCCCCGCGGCGCAACACTATATTCTGCATGCGTATCACGTTTTAATACTCCTGTTTCGCGAGGACTGGTCTATAATAATACTCTAGCCCACTTGCTTACGGTTCAATCATGTATCAGCTGCAATTCAACCAGAAACAACTCAAAGTTTCCCTGAGCGCGCCTGCCCAAACGGCATTAGCCAAACTCGGCAAAGATTTGCTGGTGGAAATGGAATTGTATTTTAGCTGTTTTATTCGCAAGAAAGTACGTTTTTACGAAAACCAAAATGCAGGCACTCAAGTTGAGGACAATTTGTTTATTCGTTTTCGTCCAGTAATGACCGATGCTTGCCATATTAGTGAGATTGGCGATGATGGCCCACCACTAACAGATTTTCCCATTAAAAATCCCGACACCTTTTCACCCAACTGGTTGCAAATCGATTATTTACAAGGAGAATGGCAGGGTGAGTTTGGATATCAGCGCCAAACCGCAAATTAATTAATAGTGGGGCGGAGGGGTTTCTTCAGACTCTGGGGCAATAGGTGATTCCCCAAGGGATTGCAGACGCTGACTGAGCAATTCGATGGTTTGGTTTAAACGCTCCAGCTCGAGTTGCTGGCGTCTGACTTCCTCTCCCAAAGTCTCAATACTCATGTCCTGATAGCTAATTCGCTCTTCTAATTCGGTAATTCGTTGTTCCACGTAGCTTTGCTCATTACAATGAAAAGACCAATTATAACCCTAGGCAAATTAATACACCATGAACGAACAAAGTCAGTTACTTGTCTTTTTCTTGGCCTTCGCCGTGGCGGCTTATTTTTGGTTTAACCGGCAAGCCCAGGAATTCGCTCGTATAGCAGCTCGACGCATCTGTAAAAACCATCAATTACAACTATTAGATGAATCGGTCGCCATGACTCGTTTTCGCCTGCAACGCAACTCTCATGGCCGCTTGCAGCTGATTCGTCATTTTAATTTTGAATTTACATCATTTGACAATATTCGCCACGCCGGAGAAATCAGTTTATTTGGACGACAAGTACAAAGCTATTTCCTAGACTTACCACCTGAAGACAATGAAACTATGGATGAAAATCACCACATCCCATGACCCTCAGCAGGGTATTGGCATTGCAACCAAGATCAAAACCGCGTAGGATTCAGTCTATATGCTTGACTAATTCAGTATGTTAAAAAAGGAGACATAAAGTGAGTGTTTTAGTTGGCCGTAACGCCCCTGATTTTACTGCACCTGCCGTTTTAGGCGATGGTTCTATTGTAGAAGAGTTTAACTTTTCTCAAGCGACTGAAGGAAAATACGCCGTTGTTTTCTTCTATCCTCTTGATTTTACATTCGTTTGTCCTTCAGAGTTGATCGCTTTTGATCATCGTCTTGAAGATTTCAAGAAACGTGGCGTAGAGGTGATTGGCGTGTCTATCGACTCGCATTTCGCGCATAACGCTTGGCGTAATACCCCGGTTAACCAAGGTGGTATAGGCCCTGTGGGTTACACCTTAGTTGCAGATATGACACATGCTATCTGTAAAGCCTATGACGTCGAAACACCCGACGGCGCCGTAGCTTTCCGTGGTTCATTCCTAATCGACAAAACCGGCTTGGTTCGTCACCAAGTGGTGAATGATTTACCACTCGGTCGTAACATCGATGAAATGATTCGCATGGTTGATGCGCTACAATTCACTGAAGAACACGGTGAAGTCTGCCCTGCTGGTTGGCAGGAAGGCAAAAAAGGTATGACTGCTACGCCTGATGGTGTCGCGTCTTACTTGGCTGAAAATGCCGAAGCGCTATAAACTACATAAAAAAGCCCGCTTTTACGGCGGGCTTTTTCTAAGAAGCAATAAATCACTCCTCATCACCCATCCAGCTCTGCAAGATCTCGATCATTTTCTTCGCTTGTTCTTTACTCGAAATATTGAATTTTGATTTTTGTGTATATTCACCATTACGTTTTTGGTAACGACGAATGGAATATTTTTCCGCGCCATATTCTTCTTTGCGCCGGTCCCAATCCTGGTAGCGATACATTACCGTTGACCAAGCGCCTTTGGTTAACACTTCTTTGCCCAACTCTTTTACGGTGACAACACCGTCTTCCGTATATTCAATCGTTAACTCGTCTACAGTTGATGCCATACTTACTTCTCCAAAATTTATGACCTAAACCTTACACCAGGCCGACTAAACGGAACAAGACTTATTCGCCTAGGCAGCGTAGCGCACTGCACAAGGTTTATGCGGTCGAGTTAAATAATCCGCACTACGCATTTCCAGCAAGCGACTTGCAGTGCGTTGGAAAACCCCTGCCAGCGCCTGACCCTTATATAATTCAGGTGGCTGCACCTCAGCGCTAAGAATCAGTTTGACACTATGATCATACAAGGCATCGACTAGTTGAATAAAACGTTGTGCTTGATCATTTTGCCCCTCATGCAAACGAGGTACATGATTCAGAAACAAGGTCGGGTAACGACAACCTAGCTCGATAAAATCACTACTGGAGCGCGCGGATGCACATAGGTTTTTGAAATCTACCCAAGCAGTATCAATAGACTCGCCAAGAATCTGCAGAGGCTTGTGGTTGAGTGTAATAGTACTGGGTTTTGGTTCAACACCAGTCATTTGCTGGAATTCTTTGGCCATTAACAGCGTGTCAGCTTCGCTAGCAACAATATGGTAACTGCCTTGAGCTTGTAAAAACCTTTGTCGATAGTCTGTTTGACTCAGTAATTCGAGCACTTCGGTATATTGTTGCAGTAATTCAATCGCCGGCAAAAACCGACTACGCTGCAAACCGTTTTTGTATAATTCTTGCGGAGCAGTATTTGAACTAGTGACTATGGTTGTACCTTCAGCAAATAAAGCCTGGAGAAATTCGGCCAAAATCATCGCGTCAGCAATATCATCTACATGAAATTCATCAATAAAAATAATCCTATATCGGTCAGCAAGCTTTTTTGCTATTTGGCTCAGTGGGTTCGTTGTCTTGCCGAGAATTTGCATTTGATCATGCAAATCACGCATAAATTCACCAAAATGCACACGTTTTTTTTGTGAAAATGGCAAACTTTCATACAACAAATCCAGAATATAGGTCTTTCCTCGGCCCACACCACCCCAAAAATACAGCCCTTTTAGCGGACTGACTTGTTTACGCATCAGCGTAGGGCGCTGCCAGGGTCGACTTTGCAGTTGTTCAAACAATTGCTGACAACTCTGCAATAGGACTAATTGATCCTCATCCTCAGTAAACTGTCGCTGCTGAATATCATTTCGATAACGCGCTAAAGGGTCCATGAAATACTCCCAAACTCTAGCCTTTAATCGGCAAAAATGGCCAAAATTTAATGCCTTAGAACACCCCTAAAAACCCTACCGTGGTTCAGTTAAGGTTCATTTTAAAGCGCGTAAGCTAAGCATCACTGGTTTTACGGCCAGTCGATAATATTATCTTAGTGAGGTTAACCATATGATATTACGACAAATTACTATCGCATTAGTTTTAACTTTCATGGCTTCGGCTTCTTGGGCAGACCTAAACCTAGCGCGTAAAAGCGGTTGTTTAGCATGCCATTCTGTTGACAAGAAAATCGTTGGTCCTGGCTGGAAGGACGTAGCAGCACGCTACAAAGGTCAAGCTGACGCAAAAGCTTTGCTTATCGAGAAAGTTAAAAAAGGCGGTAAAGGTAATTGGACACAAGTGACAGGTGGCGTTCCCATGCCTCCATATTCACCACGTCTTTCTGACGCAGACATTGAAAAATTGGTCGACTTTGTGCTTTCCTTATAAGCCAAGTGTCAGATGGCTATCAGGCGCCCCCGCCTGATAGCTTACCAAGGATTAGGCTTGTGCGAATTTTAGTTATTGAAGACGAATCTACCTTACGACTGCAATTAGTCGAACAACTTAGTCAACACGGTTATGCTGTTGATGCCGCAGAAAATGCTAAAGAAGGCCAATTTTTAGGTTGTGAACATGCTTATGATGCAGCGATTGTTGACCTAGGCCTGCCTGACTACAGTGGCTTGCAAGTCATCCAACACTGGCGAAATGAACAAGTTCGTTTTCCGGTACTAATCCTCACAGCACGAGGCCGCTGGCAAGAAAAAGTCGAAGGACTTGAGGCTGGTGCCGACGACTATATGGTTAAACCATTTCATGTCGAAGAATTACAAGCACGACTACGTGCATTAATTCGTCGTGCCGCTGGAAACCCACAAACCGATATTCAATGTGGCCCGATTCGTTTAAATCCACGTACACAAAAAGTTTTTGTCGGCACATCCGAAATTGAACTTACTGCCTATGAGTTCAAATTCTTGGAGTATTTAATTCTTCACCAAGGTGAAGTTATTTCCAAAACTAAACTCATTGAGCATATTTACGACCAGGACTTTGATCGTGACAGCAATGTTATCGAAGTCTTTGTACGCCGTATTCGTAAAAAACTCGACCCAAATAACCAATTGAATCCCATCGAAACACTGCGTGGTCGTGGTTATCGTTTAGTTTGCATGGACAATATCGAGTGAATTCCTTACGTTCCCGATTATTGTTAGCCATGACAATTATTTTAACGGCTTTTCTAAGCATTAGCGGTTATGCACTTTTCCATAGCTTTTCTGATAGCGTGCAAGCAGCCACTCAAGATCGTTTACGCGGACAGGTTTTTTCCTTAATAGCCGTCGCTGAACTTAATACCGGTATTGTACAGCTATCCTCACGCTTACCGGATGCCCGTTTAAACCAGGAAGACTCCGGCTTATACGCCATTATTACTGATTCGAACAATCAAATTGCCTGGACCTCTCCATCGGTCACCGAGCGCATTCAGGTTTCTTTGGAAAAAATGCGCGCCACTGAATTAATTTTTAAACGCATTCGCTTAAAGTCACAAGAAGATTTGTTTTATTTAGCCTTCGGTGTTCCATGGGATGATAACCAACGCCAAGTAACCTATAGCTTCCATATTTTTGAAACCCTTGAGAACTACAACAAAGAAATTTTTCGCTTTCAACAACATTTAGTTGGCTGGCTTGGCGGTGCTGCGGTTGTATTATTAATTTTATTTAATTTTCTACAACAATGGTCAATGCGTCCTTTACAAAATGCAGGAGAAGAATTGAAATTAATTGAACAAGGCAAACAGGATTATCTTGGCGCTCACTACCCTAAAGAAATTGAACGTTTGACAGATGACATCAATTTATTAATCCGTTCTCGTCAGTCGCGAATTTCTCGGTATAAGAATGCGCTCGCGGATTTAGCCCATAGCTTGAAAACACCTTTAGCCTTAATTCGCTCAACTATCGAAACTAATACCACCCCTCAACCATCCAACCAAATCATTAACGAACAAATTGACCGCATGAATCAAATTGTCGACTACCAGCTAAAACGCGCCGCGACCACCGGCCAAAGCGCCCTAGCCTTACCGATCGATATTGAAAAGACGACAAATAAAATTATTCGCAGCCTTTGCACTGTTTACCAGGAGCGTGGTATTCAAATAGAAGCCGAGGTTGACCAACAATTATTTTTCACAGGCGATGAAGGCGATTACATGGAGTTACTAGGCAATGTATTAGACAACGCCTTTAAATGGACGCGTCACCACATTCAGTTACGAGTGCAAGCCAGCAACCAAGAATCAGGTATTTTTATTCAAATTGATGACAATGGGCCTGGACTCGAACCATCCATGCAGGAACGTATCACTCAGCGCGGCGTTACAGATCCAAGTGAAGCCGGCGGTCACGGCATCGGTCTCGCTGTGGCCAAAGATATTGTTGCTAGTTATTCGGGAAAAATCGTTTTTCGCCACAGCAAACTAGGCGGACTATGTGTGCGCATTTGGATATACAATTAATTATTTCGATGTATGCTGATAAACTCCATCCCAGTCATCACTAGGTGGCGATTGCATAAACTCAAGCACTCGTTTTAAATAGATTTCGTAGATAGGCAGCTTGGAATAATCATGCAATAATTTTTGAAACGCAAGTTTTGCCTGTTGCCAATCCTGCTTAAAATACAAAGACAAAGCCTCATGGAAGACACTTAGCTCTGTTTCATTCTCTTGACTTAACTCATGCACGCGCGCCACTGGTTGAAAAATACTGACTGCTTCTGCTTTACCAACCACCGTCACCTTATCTAGTTGTCGATAGACATAATCAGGCGCGGCATTTTTTGTATATTCACTTACAATTAATTCTACACCATATTTTTTTGTCAAACCTTCTAGTCGCGAACCTAGGTTTACGGCGTCACCCATGACGGTATAGGCCATACGAAATTCCGACCCCATGTTACCTACATTCATTATACCGGTATTCAAACCCACACCAATTCGAATCGGTGGCCAGTCACGTTCTTGATATATTTGATTAAGTGGTTTTAGCAGGTCCAGCATTTCCATCGCCGCGTCAATGGCATGCGAGGCGTGACTTTCATCTTTGAGTGGAGCGCCCCAAAAGGCCATAATCGCATCACCGATATATTTATCTATCGTGCCTCGATTACGATGAATAACACCTGTCATTGGCGTTAAGTATTCATTCATCCATTGTTTCAATTGTTTTGGCGTGAGACTTTCGGAAATCGTACTAAAGCTACGCACATCTGAAAAAAACACGGTTAACTCACGACTTTCACCTTCAAGAGAAAACTCCTGATCTTCAGACAAACTCATTTCATCGACTAATTCCGGCGGAACATATTGACCAAAACTATGCGCCAATTGTTTTTTCTGACGCTGCTCAAACAAAAATCCATAAGACACATGAACCATGACAACAGTCAAAATCATTAATATGATTGCCTCCACATTCAGAACAATACTGTTAGTCCACATGACAATGCGTAGCAATACTAACAGGCTCACGCTGATTCCTAGAGCAGCCAGCACCCATGCCGCCGATAAGCGTGGCACTAGAATAATAATGATTAAGCCCATAAACAGAAGTAACACATTTTCAACACCACGAACATAAGGCGGATGTTTTGGAATCGTGTTGTCAAGTATGCCGCTAATCATATTTGCGTGTACTTCAACCCCAGCATACGCGGTTCCTACTGGCGTGGAACGCAAGTCAAGCAAACCAGGCGCACTACTACCAATAAGTATTATTGCCTCTTCCAAGGTTTCTTTTTTTGCCACATGGTTTAACACATCAATAACTGAAATGTAGTTATAACTTCCCATCGGCCCCCGATATGGTACCGTTGCCGTGGCCATCGCACCAAAGGGAATGGTTGAGCCAGCAATGGTCAGAGACTCGATTTGACTATCAAAACGATCACCACCTCCATAGCCATGCCCGATTACTAGTTCAGGCTCAGGAAATCCCATGAGTGCAGCGACCATTGCCAACGACAAGGATGCATAATAATTGTTACCATACTTCATTAACATTCGCACGCGGCGCACTACACCATCTGCGTCCAACATAGGATTATCAACAAAGCCGCCACCTTGCGCAGCCTGCTGCAAAACAGACAGGTTTGCTGCATAACCACTTGCCTGCTCGGCCCACTGAAACCGTTCCTGCTGCAATGCACTCACATAGAACGGATCGGGTAGCTGCCCTTTTTGTGTAGCGTTCAATGAATTTGTATCAAAGAAATATCCCAACACCACTGGCTGCCCGTTAATGCTGTCAGCTAGTTTTTTGTCATGGTCCAATGTTGGAAGTATTTTGCGTATGACTTGTTGATATTGATTATTCTTTTTCAGTTCATCACTCGCTAGCCGTTTTAATATTTTAGCATCTGCACCTTCATCTTCCTCGACAAAAAATACGTCAAAACCAATAATACTAACTTCGTAGTGATTCAACAGCTCATTTGCTAATTTGGCAATCACTTGACGATCCCACGGCCAACGGCCAAGTGTGGCTAAACTTTTTTCATCAATATCAACAATGACTATTCGCTCGTCCACACTGTTTGGCATTGTTAGATTTAAATGCAAGTCATAGGCTTGACTTTCTATTTTATCTAGAAAGGGAATGGAGCTAATTTCAGAGGTGTGTAAAAGAAAAAATGCAATAACTGCCAAACTAATAATATTCTTTGAACTGAAAAGTTTTCGCGTTCTTTTTAACATAATTACATGGCGAACTTTGAATCGCCAAACATACTCGAGCCTCTATCCTGCACTGTCATAGGAACCTCGATGGTAAATATTGAACCTTGTCCTAGTGTACTTAGAACGTAAATGTCTCCCCCCATCATGCGACAGAAGCGTCGACTAATAGCCAGCCCCAAACCGGTACCACCATATTTTCGTGTCGTAGATGAGTCTGCTTGGGTAAATTCGTTAAATAGCTTTGACACTTGCTCTTCGCTCAGACCGATGCCCGAGTCAGACACCGAAAAACGAATCATTTCTTCATCTTCGCTATCAACACATTCTACTTTAAGTGCAATTTCTCCGTCTTCTGTGAACTTAGCTGCATTTGACATAAGATTCAGCAAGGCTTGCCGCACTTTAGTTTCGTCTGCATACATAGAGCCTAATTTTGTTTCAATGTCCACTTTAAATTCATTACGATTTTGTTCAACCATGGGTTGCACTGTAGCAATCGTGTCTGCAATCAATGTTTCAACTTCAAATTCACTCAGGCTTAATTCCATTTTACCCGCTTCTATTTTTGACAAATCAAGAATATCGCTAATTAACGCGAGTAAGTGACGACCCGACGATTGAATTTTTTTCAAATCAGGAATTAAATCATCAAGCCGTCGTTCTTCGGCTTCTTCCTCTAACATTTGACTATAACCAATAATGGCATTCATCGGTGTACGCAATTCATGGCTCATGTTGGCAAGAAAACTTCCTTTTGCCAGACTGGCTTGTTCAGCTTGAGCAAGCGCTAATTCTAGTTGAGTATTGGTTTCTTTTAGTTGTTTGGTTGCGTTGTCTACACGTTCTTGTAAGGACGTATTCAAATTGTTCACTACATTGAGTGATTGACGAAAGCCATTAGTCAACATTTTCATTGTTGCTGTCAGGCGTTGTACTTCCAGCGGCGCTTGCGGTTGAGGATCAGCCAAGCTGCCTTTTAGATCATGCAAAATCAGATCACTCGAATTTTTAATTAACACATTTACCGGTCGCGTCACCCAACGTTCGGCTAAATAGGCCAATGCAAGCGCAAATAACAAACCAACCACGCCCCATTGAATATGTTTCATTGAGGTTGCGATAATTTCCGATTTAAGTTGACTGCGTGGATACCAAACAGCTACCGCCCAATTATGAAATTTAAGATCGATTTTATCGACCTGCCATGTTTCGCCAGCGAGCTCCATTTGCCGTTGCAGACCGGGTTGAACTGAAACAGCGGCTTGCGTCAAACGTTCACGATTAGACTCAGCAAACTCATGTAAGGACATGATTACTTGCTGGCGTTCATTAAGTAATAGTACCCGGCTGAATTGATTGTGCTGCGCAAGTTTCAAAAGCTGTTTAATATTATCCAGCTTCAAAACTCCAAGCACCAATCCATGTTTCCGTCCAGCATTATCCAACACTACATGCGCAACAACTAAAACCGGTTGTGAATTCTCTCCCCAAGACATCACTGAGCGAATGGTCCAGTTTTCCGATTCTGCTGCTTGGTTAATGAAAGACTGGTCAATAATCTGACTCAATGCTTCCCAACTTTGTTTACCTTCATATTCGATCTTGTTGGCCTTTTTACTATCCAACCAGGCGACACTAAGAAAATCCGGAAAACTATTAGCAAAATCGAACAGTGTGTGGTGCAGTTGGCTATTATTTTTATTTTCAGCTAACTGTTCTCCCACACTATGACTAAATAACGAAAAAGCTGAGAATTGACTTTCTAGATAATGATTCAGTACAGGTACAAAATTGGTTTCAAGAAAATCATGACCTTGCTCGATTTGCTGCTCCATGGTCTCGGCGCTTAAGTTATAAGCCTTTATACCCATAAATGTAACCGGTATTAACGCTGTCAACAAAAAACCTAATACCAGAACCCTTGCAATAGGTTGAGAGTGGTACCAGGATTTTGTTTTGCTTTTTGGTTTATAGGTATCAACCATGAAAAATTTACGTCTATTCCAGAACGCCTTAAATTAACCGAAAAATACTGTCATCCCGACAGCTGCGAGCATCGTATTGGTATCGGTATTCGGTTAATTTTCTGAACAGGAAGAAGCGCTTGGGTGAGCTTCGAGAGCTTAAAAAAAGAAAAAGTTAAAAATAAACCAACTTCAACATTGCGCCTAGATAAGAGCCATTAAATTGAATATTGGAATTGACCGTTTTCGATGAGTATTTTACTTGCTCAGACTCATATTGAATATTTGCGTAACGCAGCGACAGCAAAATATGCTCACCGGACAATCGAGCTATTCGGTATTCGGCCTGAAGCATCCAACCAATACTGCTTTTAAAATCCCGCTCATAATAACAATTATTGCTAGAACCACTAATTTGGCAATTCAAGCTGGGTTTATACTGGAGGGTAGTACCGACGCCTAAATACAAATCACGCCAAACATTTAGCCTTGGTAATAACTCGATCATCCAACGATCAAAATTGACGGCACCTTGACCGGCATCATTAGCAGCATCACTGTGGTAGGCTAAGCTGATTTCTGGCACAAACGTATTTTGCATGAAAGGGAAGGCTAATCCAGCCGCAATAAAAAATTCGCCGCCCGCCTTAATTTTCCGCTCATTACCACTACTATCTTTAGGCAACACGTCCATTACATCGCCACCGGTAGTAAAACCACCCGTAACAAATGGACTGACTTCCAATGCAAAACCGGCAGGGCTAAGACCTAGCAAACAACAAAAAAAGAACAGACCTACTAGTTTTTTCAATGCTTTCACTCTATTACTGAATCGACAAATAAGACGGGCTATCTTATCATTAATCGACCTGGGCAGCGAATATCTAAACACCCATATTTCCTAATAAAAGGCAAATACCGACCTCATGACTCAAACAGCTAAACCTCTTATTGTCGTGTTCCTGTTATTGATAGGCAACATAATCTCCAGCAGCGCACTCGCTAATGAGGAAAATATTACCAATTCAATAGTTAAAATCATTGCTACCCATAGTCATGCAGACTATGTGTCACCATGGCAGCCACACGGCATTCATACGGTGACAGGCTCAGGTGTTGTTATTTCGGGTAATCGTATTCTCACCAACGCCCATGTAGTGGCCGATCAAACCTCCTTAATGGTTAAACGCGACAGTTCAGGCGCTACCTATGAAGCCAAAGTCGCCCATGTTTGCCATACTTGCGATCTCGCTCTATTAACTGTTGCCAATGAAGCATTTTTTGCGGGTGTAAAGCCATTAGAAATTGATGGACTGCCTCCATTACAATCCCGTGTAAAAGTTTATGGCTACCCGCAAGGGGGGCAAACGATTTCGATTACGGCAGGAATTATTTCGCGTATCGAGGTTGACTATTATGTTCATTCTGGCGATAGCTACCTCCTAATCCAAGTCGATGCTGCTATAAATCCCGGCAATAGTGGAGGGCCCGCCATATCCAACGGTAAAATCGTCGGCATCGCCATGCAAACCATGCCAAAAGGTGAAAACATTGGTTATATTGTTCCACCGCCGATTATCAAACATTTTCTAAAAGATGTAGAAGACGGCCATTTTGACGGTTTTCCACAACTTGACATATATGTACAACCCGTACGCAATGAAGCCCTCAAAAAACAATATGGTTTGGATAAACGCCGCTCCGGCATGTTAATCATAGCCGTACCTCAGGCAGACAATAATATTTCTAATTTTTTACAACCGGGAGACGTGCTTTTAGAAATTGAAAATCATCGCATCGCCGAGGATGGCAAAGTGCGTTTGGATCATGATTTAAGAGTGTCAGCAAACCACTTGGAATATATGAAACAAGCCAATGAAAATTTGTCAGTAAAAATATTACGCCAAGGAAAAACTCATCGTTACAATATTCCCTTGAGTGTCAAACAAAGTCGTGTCGATAAAGTCATTTTTGACCAGACACCAACTTATTTTGTATTTGCTGGCTTGGTGTTTCAACCCTTGACCAAAGGCTACGTCAAATCGATCAAGCGTCCACCCTACGAGTTAGCCTCATACATTCCAGAATACACCATGGAAGGTTATAACATGCTGGTACCCAGTCGCATGGACATTAGTGAAAAGCAGGTTATTATTTTAAGTCAAATTTTGCCCGATGCAGTGAACTATGGTTACAACCACATGCAAAGCCGAGTCATACACTCTGTCAACGGAATAGCAATTGAAAACATGGAAGCGCTGATAAATGTCGTGGAAAAAACCAAAGCACCTTATATTACTTTCCTTAGTGACCGTGGACAGGTATTAACTTTACAAACCGAAGAGGCGCGTGAAAAGAATCAATCGATACTAGATAAATATCGAGTTCACGATGATCGTTCAAGTGACTTGCGCTAAATAATCGTATATGAGTTTCTCTAGCAAGTTAACCCGCTTGTTCAAGCAGGTCGCCAATCATCCAAGGGCCGGTTTCATCCGTCACTGGCTTAGTCACATAACCTAGGATACCTTGTTCTTCGCACTCATCCACCACAGTCTCATCCGCGACCGATGACAACATGACAATTGGCGTCTGCTGGTCGGTTTTACGAATTTGTTTTAACGCTTCGCTACCCGTCATTTTTGGCATTACAACATCCATAAAAATTAATCCTGGATGCTCACTTGCGTGTTTTTCCACTGCGTCCTGTCCATCGACTGCTTCGATAACATTCATATATCCAAGACGATTTAAATGCTTGCGCATGGCCGTCCGAATGAGTTTCATATCATCTACGATTAGAATTTTTGCGTCTTTAGATAGCATCCATTAATCTCCTGCTTTTTCCTGCAACAGGTAATTCAAATAAAACCGTCCCACATTTTCAATGTGCACAGGAACCGTAATAATATCAACAACACCTTGCATTAACTTGCTCAAATCTTGTGGCGCAACCAAGAAAAATGGAGGCTCAAATTGAATGCCATGATCTTCCTCGGCCAAGTGGCGCGTTGCCAAACCAATAGCCGTGTTAGAGAACTCCTCTAATGCTTCAATAATAGGCTCTTCAATTTTTGACTCAGTCTCTGAAATACCCAACAATGCTTGACGAACCTGATTGCCAATGGCCAACGCCGTTTCAAAATAATGGTGCATTAGAATATAGCCGTTCAGACTTCCATGCGTTTTTACCGCAACAGCAAAACCATGAAACTTGAATTGATCCAAGGATTCGCGCTCCGCTTCATCAGCGTATGCGGACATGGACGCCATATCCACTAAACAAGTCAATGTTTCGTCAACAAAAGGCTGCAATATGTTTTGATGTAAATCAGACAATGACATTACTCGCTCCAGTCCTCTACCCACTGAGCATCGGCACGAGCAATAAACAGCTTTAGCATTATTAGCGGGAATGCATTGACACCATAATCATGGTTTTAGCTGGAAAATTGGAGAGTTCTAAATTGGTTTTTATTGCGGTAACAATTGGAAACTAAGCTTCCAGCATAATCTCTTCTTGCTTCATTACATTGACCAAACCATGCATATTGGGCATCCATAAACGTAATATTAATTCGAGGTCTAGCTTATTAGCCATTAAGTACTGTTGCTCATTGCATGCATGCTCAATTTCAAAATCATCAACATATTGGCTGGGTAATTCAAAACGCTGTACATCGTATACCCAGTCTTCAGCTTGTTTTTTTTCCTGCATTTCATGTTCAGCAGGTAGTTGTGCTACCTGTAAGGCTTGAACCATAACATATGCCTTACAATCCGGAGTCTTTGCTGGCACCTCGGCCATCAATAACTCACCTTTATCTAAGGCATCATCCACATGAAACGGTAAACTCATCTGCTTTTCCCTGCTGAAACACTATCTAGTGATTAATATGCAAGATTCGGCGCCAACCATCGCTCTGCTTCTTCCAATGTCATGTTTTTACGTTGGGCATAATCTAAAACCTGATCTTTATTAATCTTACCAACATTAAAATACCTAGCTTCAGGATTTGCAAAATACCAGCCACTTACTGACGATGCAGGCAGCATAGCAAAACTTTCAGTCAATATTATGTGTGCATTTTTTTCCGCGTCTAACAATTGCCATAGCTTCGCTTTCTCAGTGTGATCCGGACATGCTGGATAGCCAGGGGCTGGGCGTATCCCGTCATATTGCTCTTTAATTAAATCGTTATTGCTCAATTTCTCATGAGCAGCATAAGGCCAGAATTCTTTGCGTACGCGTTCATGTAAACGTTCAGCAAATGCTTCGGCTAAACGGTCTGCCAAGGCTTTGAGTAAAATCGCGTGATAGTCATCATGTGCTTGCTCAAATTGCGCAACTTTATGTTGCAAACCAATACCTGTGGTTACTGCAAAAACGCCGATGTAATCATTAATCTGTGTTTCTTTCGGCGCCACATAATCAGCTAAACAACGGCTCGGCCCTTTATTGGCTTTTTCCACCTGTTGCCGTAAAAAACATAATTTTGTTAACACTTGTTGGCGACCATCATCCGTGTATAGCTCAACATCATCATCAGCGATGGTATTAGCTGGAAAAAAGCCAATAACGGCTTGTGCTTGTAGCCATTTTTCATCAATTATTTGGGCCAACATTTTTTCTGCATCCACAAAAAGTTTACTTGCTTCTTCGCCTTTCTCTTGATCGCTTAGAATTTTTGGATAACTACCTTTTAATTCCCAGGCATGGAAAAACGGCGTCCAGTCAATATATTCTCGCAATTCTGATAATGGATAATCGGCAAAAACCTGCAGGCCCAAATTTGTCGGCGGCACAATATTGGTTTTTTGCCAATCGATAGCAGGCTTATTCAATCGCGCTTGTGACAAGCTCATCCAATTAATTTGCTGGGAACGATTTTCGTGTTGCTCACGCACATGCGCATAATCCGTTTTAAGTTCGGCCAAAAATTTAGGGCGACTCTCCTTGCCAATTAAATTTTGCGCAACACCCACAGCCCGTGAAGCATCTTTTACCCAAACAGTACCGTGTGCGTAGTGAGGCTCAATTTTAACAGCGGTATGTGCACGCGAAGTAGTGGCACCTCCAATTAACAAAGGCACACTCATTCCGAGTCTCGTCATTTCCTTGGCGACGTGAGTCATCTCTTCAAGGGATGGTGTTATCAAACCGGATAAGCCGATAATATCGACATTTTCCTGTCGTGCGATTTCTAAAATTTTTGCCGCAGGAACCATAACACCCAAGTCGATCACTTCAAAATTATTACACTGCAAAACCACGCCAACAATATTTTTTCCGATATCGTGAACATCACCTTTAACCGTGGCAAGCAATATTTTACCTTGCGCCTGTTGCTTACCAGATTTTTCTGCTTCGATGAATGGCAACAAATAAGCTACCGCTTTTTTCATCACGCGCGCACTTTTCACCACTTGTGGCAAAAACATTTTACCCGCACCAAATAAATCGCCCACGGCATTCATGCCATCCATAAGCGGACCTTCAATAACATGAATTGGTTGATCTTTTAATTGACGTACAGCTTCCGTATCTTCTTCAATATAATGATCAATGCCTTTGATAAGGGCATGTTCCAGACGTTTTTCCACGGGCAAACTACGCCATGCATCATCTTCTTTTTTTGCAACGCTACCATCACCTTTATATTTATCGGCAATGGCTAGCAAATTA
>Ga0224506_10000415_pt1 | contig 37545 bp, 33 predicted proteins | sample SF_Jan12_sed_USG_2_FD_169108 | JGI IMG/M metagenome (GOLD analysis project Ga0224506, IMG submission 169108) | Sediment microbial communities from San Francisco Bay, California, United States - SF_Jan12_sed_USGS_8_1 | ecosystem: Environmental > Aquatic > Marine > Sediment | place: USA... | reverse complement strand
GCCTTGTTCGAAGGAGCCGCTATTTCCAGGAGGGCAGTTGCCAGAGCCCAACGATTGGCTGAGGACAATATCATTCCGATCACAGACATTCGCTCCACCGAAGAATACCGTCGTCAAATTATTGGCGTTCTGGTGAAGCGTGCACTCGAAAAAGCTCTGGACTGGAGCCAGCCATGAAGACGGAGATTTCTTTTATTCTCAACGGTTCGGAAGTCAGAGTGGCGGTCGAGGGCCACCATAGGTTGATCGACGTCCTGCGCGGTCCTCTGAGGCAGACCGGAACCAAGGAGGGATGTGGCGAGGGAGAATGCGGATCCTGCACGGTCATCATCGACGGCCGGGCCGTGAATTCCTGCCTCTATCCAGCTCTTGAGGTTGAAGGCAAGAGCGTCACAACCATCGAGGGTCTGCAGGGCCCAAAAAATGAGCTGTCTGTCCTCCAGAAATCTTTTGTCGAGGAAGGCGCGATCCAGTGCGGTTTCTGCACACCCGGGATGATCATGTCAGCCAAAGCTCTTCTCGATTCCAACCCGGCACCTTCTGAAGACGATATCCGGAATGCCCTGCAGGGAAACCTCTGCCGCTGCACCGGTTATGTCCAGATCATCCAAGCCGTGAAAAAGGCAGCTCGGCAGCTCAAAGGAAGACGATGACAGACTTTTACCATATCGGGAAAAAAGCATCCCGGCCTGATGGCCCTGATAAGGCTGCCGGCAAAGCCCTTTACATTCATGACCTCGAGCGTCCAGGAATGCTCTACGGGAAAATCAAGTTCAGCGACCACCCTCATGCCCGGATCAAGCGTATCGACACCTCCAGAGCCGAAAAGCTGATCGGAGTAAGGGCAGTGATCACTGCCGCCAACACTCCGGAAATCCGCTTCGGCTTCCTGCGGGATAACTTTGCCCTGAAAAAAGACAAGGTTCGTCATTACCGGGACGAAATTGCCGCTGTGGCCGCCATCGATCCTGAAACCGCTGAAGAGGCTGTCGAGCTGATCGAAGTGGAATACGAACCTCTGCCGGGCGTCTTCTGTCCCCATGAGGCGATGAAGGAAGGATCTCCCCTCATTCACGAAAGCGATCCCCAGGGCCGCCCCAGGACAGACAATCTTATTCCTCTGAAGTTCCATCACGAATCCGGCGACCTGGAAGCGGGAAAGCGTACCGCAAAATATGTTGCCGAAGGAGAGTACTCGACCCCGATGGTGCAGCAATGCTGCCTGGGAACAGCGGGATGCATCGCTGAGTTCGACATGAGCAATAACCTGACCATCTGGGCCAAAACCCAGATACCTTTTCTGGCCCAGCGTGATTTCAACCGGGCTCTTTCCGATATGGGATTGCCCGGCAAGAACACGCGCGTCATCGTTCCCACTCTCGGGGGAGCTTTTGGGTCGGGACTGGATACCCACGCCTACGAGTATATCGCCATCCTGCTGGCCTTCCGGACAGGCCGTCCGGTGAAGATCGTCTATACCCGAACCGAAGAGTTTGCCAACCTTTCGCCTCGACAATCATCCATCACCAAAATCATCCAGGGGTGTGACCAGAACGGTAAGCTCACTTTCCGCGAGGTCGAGGTGCTTCAAGATAACGGAGCCTACACATCCTGGGGAGCGACCTATCCGTCGGTGATGATGATGCCGGCCACCTCTCTCTACCGGGTGCCCAATGTGTATTTTAACGCCCGCTTGGTCTACACAAACAATACCTTTTGTCAGGCTATGCGCGGCTACGGCAATCCCGAACATACCTGGGCTCTGGAAAGCAACATGGATGAACTGGCCGAAGAAGCCGGGATCGACCCGTTCGACTTCCGGATGCTGAACCGCAACCAGCCCAACGAGACCACCCCCATGGGATTGAAAGTCAGCACCTGTGGTCTTAAAGAGTGTCTGGAAACCGTTGCCAGGAAGCTGGACTGGAAGAAAAAACGCAAAAAAGGAAAACGTTCCGGAGTAGGCATGGCTTCTCTGATTCATGTGGGTGGAGGAGGACGAATCTACCGGTCAGATGCCAGCGGCCTGATCCTCAAACTGGATGACTTCGGCAACGTGAATGTTTTTCACGGCGGTGTGGAGATGGGGCAGGGACTTCATTCGGTCCTGACGCTGGCCGTGGCTGAGGCTCTGGGAGTGAGGCCTGAGCAGGTAATCATCAACCCCACAGACACAGGAACGTGCCCCTGGGATGTGGGAACGCATGCCAGCCGCGGCGCCTTTATGGCCTGTAATGCGGCTATTCTTGCGGCGAACAAGCTACGGAGTAAGATCTTCGAACTGGCCGAAGAATTCTTTCCCAGAGAAACAGAACAAAACCTCAAAAAGTATAGAGAGAAAAATCCTGGCTATAAGCCGCCGAAATTCGATGTTATGAAGGCGGCCAGGCGCGACCGCTTCGAGCTGCACGACGGATTTATCTTTATCAAGGACAGTCCTCAGGAACCCTGGCTGCGGCTGGAGCTGGGACGGCTGCTGCGGGCTGTCCACTTTCGCACCCAGGGCCAGATGCTGACCACGGAAGTCTTCTACGACCCTCCGAACGAACTTCCTGACTTTGAAAAAGGATTGGGGAATATCTCTGCCACCTATGCTTTCGGAACTCAGGGTGCAGAAGTTGAGGTAGACACCGAGACAGGAGAGGTCAAGATCCTCCGCATGGTCGCGGCCCATGATGTGGGTAAAGTCCTGAATCCCCTGGCGCTCAAAGGCCAGATCTACGGGGCACTCGCTCAGGGCTTGGGTTACGCTCTTTACGAAGAGCTCCAGTCTCAGCAGGGGAAGATCATGAACCCGAATTTCAGGGATTATAAAATCCCCAGTGTTTGTGACATGAACTTTCCCATCGACCTCGAGTTCATCGAGACCGATGACAGCTACGGACCCTTTGGAGCAAAAGGAGTCGCTGAGCCCGGTCTGGTTCCCACTGCCCCGGCCATTGCCAACGCCATCTACGACGCCGTCGGTGTCCGGATCCGCGACCTGCCCATCACACCGGAAAAGATACTGGCCGCACTGAAAAAGATCAAGTAAACTCAGTAAAAAGGGGACAGTCCCAATCTTATTAAAATAAGGACTGAAAGGGACAGTCTCATTTTGTCGAAAATTACTTCACGTCCACTTTGAGAACGACTGCTGCCGCAGTATCTCCTGCCGCACAGCCATCGAATAGACCATATCCACCGCCCTTGATCACCAGTTCCTCGATCAGTTCAATGATCAAACGAGTACCGGTCGGGCCTTGAGGATGACCCCAGATAAGAGAACAGCCGTAATTGTTCATGTTACCAGGCTTGATCCCCATCTCCCTGCAGAAATAGATGTCATTGACCGCAAAAGGATTGTGAGTCTTTATCGCCTTGACGTCCTTGATCCCTATTCCCGCAGATGAAAGCGCTTTTCTGGCTGCAGGGACTATAGACATGGCCATAAAACCTCTCTTGGCTCTTGCCTCGCCGCAGGAAAGGACCTGTATCTCGATATTTGGATCACGGCTCAGTTCGCGGGCCTTTTCCCTGGTGGATATGGCCATGCTGGCGTTTCCGTCAGCGGGGTAAGTCTGAGTTCCGAAGGTAACAGTCCCGTTGGGAATTACGGGTCTCAGCCTGGCCAGGGCCTCAGCAGTGGTCGGAAAGACTCCTTCATCACCGGTCACGGTCGCTATCACTTTCCTGCCAGCCGGGTCTCTGGCCTCAACAGGAACAACCATGAAGCGGTTAAGGAAGGCACTGTTGTCTTTGAGGGCGTCCTGGTATTGATTGTATCGAATAAGGGTCACTTCATCCTGTTCTTCCTTAGAGATGCCAGCCTCCCTGGCTACGTTTTCAGCGGTCTCGATCATGGCATTCTTGGCATAGGGGTCACGGCCAAAATTGTCCCACACCCAATCTTCCTTATCTCCGGTTCCTCCAGTGCCCAGAGGGTTGGGGTAATAGATGTGAGGTCCGTTACTTGTCCGGTCGCAGGTCACGACGAGAATCGCTTCATTATTACCCAGTTCTATATCCCCGGAAGCAACTGCCACACATTTCGCCGAGGTCGCACACGCTTGACTGATTGTGGGGCCTGTTATCCCGGCAGCTCCTATCATCCCGGCCACCCAGGGAGCTCCGTAGAAGCTGCTTTTCTGGGGAACGGTTATGCCTAGGATCAGGCTGTCAAATGTCTTCGGCGGGATCCCTCGCGCGGGAAGAGCTCCCTTGCAGACCTCAGCGGCAAACTCCATTGAATGGAGATTGGCAAAGCTCCCCTGCCAGCGGCAAAAGGGCGTGCTCCAGTATCCGTCATAAGGAATAAATGCTTTTTTAAGAGCCATCATTGCCTCCAGCTTAAAATATTCTGATTGAAAAGGATAAATCCAATGTCTTTTCTTGAATCACGCGTGTGAAAATTGAGCATTCTTTTTAGGTCCATATTTGAGAAAATTTTCCATCCCGATCCTCATATCCTTGGTCCTCGCGCATTCACCGAACGTCTTGGCTTCGTGCTTGAGTCCTTCCTCAAGGGTCATTCGGGCTCCTTCAAGGATTGCCTTCTTAAGAAATTCATCGGTCTTCCGAGAAAGATGTCCTATGTCCACTTCAGGAAGAGATTCGGGAACCTTCATCGGCTTTCTTTCTATGGGCAGAACCTTCACTTTCCCTGAAATCACTTTCTGGGCAAAGGCGATGCCTGCTTCCTTGATATCTCCATCTACCTCTTCACTGATCAAGCCTATTTTTATGGCCTCTGATGAAGAGATAGGGTTTCCAGTCCGAAGAATGGGCCAGGCCTTCTCGAGCCCCACGATTCGAGGGAGCCTCTGGCTTCCTCCAAATCCGGGAATAACACCGAGCTTGGGCTCGGGCTGGCCGACAAGAACCGCCAATCCCTTTTTTGCGATCCTTGCCGTACAGGCCATCGCCAGCTCATTCCCGCCTCCGAAGGCAAGACCATTCAGCGCACAGATAACAGGCTTGCCAAGGTTCTCAATCAGGTTGAGTACCTCCTGACCCTCTAAGGCCACAGTTTCTGCGTCTCTAGGTGTCTTTATTCGAGCCAAAACATTGATATCCGCACCTGAGACAAAAGCCTTTACGCCAAAACCGGTCAGGACAGCCCCTTTTATTTTTTTATCTTTTTTTATATCAGTGAATATTTCAGCCAGTTGAATCATGACTGAGGAATTGAGGGCATTCAATGACCTTGGCCTTCGAATGGTGACCACAGCGACATCGTCCTTGTCTTCTCTAAAGACAAACGGAATATTCCAGGGTTTTCCGGACCGAGCCTGTTCACCAAGGACTTTGGGAACAGGGAATTCTGGCCATTCCTTGGCGCAGGCTTTAACCAGTTCGAGGGATTTATCCACTCCAATCTTGTTCATCGTCTGAAAAGGCGGGTTCATGACAAGGGCATTCTCTACAGCCATCTCTAAATCCGCGATGTTCGATATTCCAGAGTCGAGTATTTCGCACACGAGCCCGAAGAAAGCGCCTTTGATAAGGTTCGACACCATTTCAAAATCATTCTCATTATAGCCAACAGCTTCACCCATCATCGGCGTCTCCCATGGTCTTCCGATCGAGATCTGTCTGTCCAGGATTCCGGGGCAGTGAAACCAGGGATTGATCTTTTCATGCATCTGGGTAAGGCCATGCTGGGTAATCGGATTTCCCCCGGTCAGGTTCATCGCGGTGAAAGGGCCCACTCCCAGACCCAACGCTTTTTGAGCAATGGCATCAACCTGCTTAACGGTTCCAATTCCTTTCTCCACCAGAAGAGCGGCGGCCAGGAAGATCCCTTCAAATATAGGGTCGATCGCGTACCCGTACCGACTTTTTACCTTGATCGGAGCCTTGCCGATCTGTTCGTAGAACTTCATCACAAAATCCGTGATCCCGGATTCGGTGTCCTTTCCAGGAACAATCTCGACGATAATACTTCGCTCCGCAGGGAAAAAGTAGTGGATAACCAGACATCTCTTTCTATTCTTCAAGTCTGCGAAAATGATCTCGGGTTCCAGATGGGAGGAGTTTGAAGCAAATATCGTCGTCTCAGGACAGATCTTCTCCAGTTGAGTAAAGACCTTGCTTTTTATCATCCTGTCTTCTGTGGCCGCCTCAACCACCAGGTCGGCTCCACTCAACTGAGAGTAATCAGCAGTCCAGGAGATATTGGCGACCATCGAATCCACTTCTTCCTTCCGGAATGCTCCGGTTTTGACTCCCCTGCTCAATTTTCCCTTGACACGGGCTTCTCCGGACTTGAGCGCTTTCTCAGCTATATCGACAACCACGACAGGAACTCCCAGCTCATGGATAACCTTGCTGAAATAGAGAGCGATATCAGGTCCGATATTGCCGGAGCCGACGACTCCTATCTTACGAATATTGCGTCCAAAAATTTCCCAAGCCATGATAACCTTCCTTTCTAAAGAGGATTTAGGGATGACCGTCCTTCCCGAACAGCGGAGTCAAAGGCCTTCAGGTTCATCTTAAGGTCTTTCTTTTTGCTCACCGATGCCAGTACACATCTCAAATCCTCGTGCCTAAAAGGGACCAATCCTGTCCCCACAGAATAGCCGATGAGCATTATATTGGCAGTTAAGATCGATCCGATCTTAGAGGCCGCTCCGCTGGCATCGTATGCTCTCAATGTTATCTCTTTTTTCTTAAGATGATCGAGGATTTTTTTATCAAATCGATCCTCGCTCAAAAGATTGATAAAACACGTGCCTGCTCTTCTCAAGAATCTCAAGGTCCTGTAAGTCTCTTTTTCCTCAAAAGAGTAGAGAATATCAGCCGTGTCTGTCCTGATCATAGGACTTTGATACCCACCCAGCTTCAGATGAGCGGTCACTGAGCCACCCCGTTGACTCATGCCGTGGGTTTCTGAGCCCATGACATCCAGACCCAACCTCAACCCCAATTCTGAAAATATCTTTGAAGAAAACAGTATCCCCTGCCCCCCGATCCCGGCTAAAACGATCTGTACTTTCATACCGGTATGATAGCTCCTTTCGGACAGGCATGGATGCACACGCCGCAGTCGACACAGAAATTCCGGTCGATCTCGACACGATCTTTTTCTTCATTCAGATAAAGCGCAGGACACTCAAAATAATCCAGGCAATACTGACAGCCATCACAGTCAGAGGTTATCACAACTTTAACAGGATTTTCCCTGCACACATCCGGATAGCGGATCAGACAGGGATGTCTGGCAACTATGACAGCTATGCCTCCGTCGCGCTTCTGAGTATATTTTCTTGCTTCTTTCAGCAGTACTATTAAATTCTCCACATCGTAAGGATCTATTGTCTTGATCCATCTCACTCCGCACCCTTTAATCAATTCCTCCAGAGAGATCTTTTCCCCTTTGCTCCCCTCAGCCGTTATCCCTGAGCCCGGAGTAGGCTGCATCCCTGTCATGGCGGTTATCTCGTTGTCCATGATGACCAAAACAAATCTCGCCTTGTTGTAGACTGCGTTCAAAAGTGAAGCCGGGCCCGAATGATAAAAAGTCGAGTCACCCATGGTCGCCACTATCGGGACATCATTTTCATCCTGATGATAGGCATGATAAAATCCGCTTGCCAGGGTAATGCCAGCTCCCATATCGAGGACGGTGTCCACCGCTTTCAGGTTGAGCCCGAGGGTGTAACAGCCTATATCACTGCTGTAGATGGCCCTGGGAAGGGCTCTCTTGATCGCAAAAAACGCCGCTCTCTCGGGGCAGCCCGCACATAAGGTCGGCCTGCGCACATCAATATTCAGGTCTTCGATGAGCTTGGCAAGCCGCTCATCCCCGCTCTTCTCCAAATCGGCCATTCCCATCTCTTTCAAAACTCTTGCCAGGATATCATAAATCACATCCGGAGTGAGCTCTCCCTGCAATGGAATGTGGCCGGTCAGCCTCCCGAGCACCTTGCTTTTATCAACTATTTGATACTCGATAACAGAATCGGTCTCCTCCATCACCAGAACCCTCTTATGCCTCTCGATGAAATCCGCAACTCTTTTTTGGGGAAGGGGAAAAGGAGTTCCAACTTTAAAGATATTGATTTCTTTTTTTAAGTCCAACTCCTCCAGAATATCCATGAGCACAGCAAAGCTCACACTGCAGGTGATGATTCCAAGAGGAGCGTCGCGGCTGGCCTTGACTTCATAATTCCAACGGGATTCCTGCTCAAATCTTTCCTCTATTTTCTTGAGGGCCTCATTCAATTTCTTGTGTAGAACAAACCTGTATTTGGGAGTGGCGGCCCACCGCTCTGGGTCTTTCTTGAAATCGGCCTTTCTATCGAGCACTTTCACCGGCGAAATCTTCACGCTCTGCTTGGCATGGGACACCTTGATCGTCGGACGCAAAATGACAGGAATCTGATACGCTTCTGAAAGCTCAAAGGCCTCCTTGACCATTTCCTTTGCCTCTTGTGGAGTCGAAGGATCGTAGGCCGGCACCTTGGCAAACATGGCGAAGAAACGGGAATCCTGTTCGGTTTGTGAGCTGAGCGGGCCTGGGTCATCACAGCTGATAACGACCATCCCTCCGATAACGCCTGTATATGCTGAACTCAGCAGAGAATCAGAAGCGACATTCAATCCCACCTGTTTCATGGCGACGGCTGACCTTTTTCCGGTTAAGCTGGCTGCCAAGGCATTATCAAAGGCAACCTTTTCATTGGCTGACCACTCGATGTAAGTGTTCAGGCCTAACTCTTTTTTATACTCCACCACGGCGGGAATGATTTCCGAGCTCGGTGTTCCCGGATAAGATGTCACGACATGACAGCCAGCTTCAACAAGACCTCTGGCTATGGCGGCATTGCCCAATAAGATTCTCGTCTCTTTCTCAGCCACTTTAATTATTTTTGGATCTGTTTTAAATGACCGGTGAAATCCCTAATCATTCATCTGAATTTGTTGCAGCACCTCAATAAACTTCTTGTTTTGTTCGGGGGTACCTATCGTCACTCTTAAAAATGTGGGTTTCCCGTACATTGTCAAAGGTCTGACGATCACGCTTCTCTTTTTGAATTCATCAGCTATTTTTTGGGCATCGGTCTTTACATCCACAGTCACAAAATTCGTTTCAGACGGAATATAAAACAAAGACATGCTCTCGAAATTCTCATAAAGGAATCTTTTCCCCGATTCAGTGATCTCTTGTGTCTTCTTTATATGGGCCTCATCCCTCAAAGCTTCAGCTGCTCCAACCTGGGCAAAATGGTTAACAGAGAATGGAGGTCTTGCCCTGTTGAGGGCATCAATAAAATCTTCTGGAGCTGCACAATATCCAACCCGAAAGCCGGCCAAACCATACATCTTGGAAAATGTTCGCAGGACGATTACATTCCTCCGTTCTTGAATGAACCTGAGTGTATCCGGAAAGTTCTCTTTATTTGCATACTCAAAATAGGCCTCGTCGAAGACGATGATTATATCTTCAGGAATCTCCCCCATGAACCGGGAAACATCTGGCTGGGTAACCATGGTGCCGATTGGGTTCATAGGATTATCAAGATACACGAGTTTTGTATCATCGGAGACCATTTTCAAGATGGCATCGAGGTCATGCCGGTAGTCTTTCAACGGAACTTCTATCAGATTGCAGTCCATAATCTGGGCAACTATCTTGGCCATGATAAAGGAGGATTCACTCATAATGAAAGTCTCGCCAGGATTCAAAAAGGCGACCCCTATGAGGAAAATCAATTCCGTAGTGCCGTTACCTACACCTAGATTTTTTGCGGGGACTCCCAGGCATTGGGCTATCCTATCTCTCAAATGGATGCAGCTATTATCCGGATAGAGGTTCCCATCCTCAAGAGATTTTTTGATGGCCTCGACAGCAAGGGGTGAAGGGCCAAGGGGATTTTCATTTGAGGCGAGTTTACTGAATTCTCCCTTTAAAGAAAGTTCCCCTTTGAGAACCTCCGCAGGCATTCCGGGTTCATACTGCTGAATTCGGAGGATGCTTTCCCTTATTAGCTTTTTCATCAGGTCAAGACTATTAATGCGTTAACTGCATTCGGTCTATTTTCATGAATCACTAATGGATTGGCATCGAGTTCTCAAAATTTATTATCGAAGATACAAGACTGAATTATGCCAGAATTGTTTTTGAATTGCGAGAAAAATGAATAAAATTGTCTTTTTGACATCAAATTTTTCCTATGTTATAAGTCATTTGCCAGAAAATAGAGAGAGTTCCAGATTTAAAGGGAATTTACGCTCGAAAAAAGCCCTAACGATTCTAAAGAGTCAGAGCGAGCCATATCCTTATTCACTATAAAATATCAGCATATTGGAGGCCAGAGATGATCAAACAGGTCAGTCACCTGGGAATGGCAGTGAAGAATCTTGAAGAGGCGAGGGAGTTCTATCGCTCGGTTTTCGGGCTGGAATCGTCTGAGCCCATCATAGGCGGCGACGGGACGATAAGAGTCAGTATGGTCAGAGTCGGCAGCACTCTCATCGAGCTCCTCCAGCCTATAGGAAGTGAAGGAGTCATGGCCAAATTCCTGGAAAAGCGAGGAGAGGGTTTCCATCATATCTGCTATGACGTGGACGATATCCATGCTGAAATCGCTTCGATAAAGGCAGCGGGATTGGATGTGCTCGGAGATCCAAAACCGGGGGCAGAGGGAATGAGCGTTTTTCTTCATCCCAGAGGGACTCATGGTATCCTGGTTGAACTGGTGGAAAAAAAGGAATGAAATCAGCGACAAAAATAATTTGACTTTGCGGAGGAAAAAATGGACTTCGAACTCTCCGAAGAACAAATGATGTCCCGGGATATGGCTCGAAAATTCGCGGAAAAGGAGATCATACCGAAACTCAGGGAAAATGAACGTCAGGAAAAATTTGATCCCGGGATTATAAAAAAAATGGCTTCACAGGGTCTCTTGGCTCCGCATATGCCCGAGAAGTACGGGGGAATGGGGCTTGACTATGTGACCTCAGCTGTTATCTGGGAGTCTCTGTGCCACGCCAGCTTGGCTGTAACCCAGGCGGCAGTGAGCGGCCCTATCCAGCCTGCGACCAACCTTCTTGATGCCGGCACAGAGGAACAAAAACAGAAATACCTGCCTCCAGTATGTAAGGGGGAACGGATCATGTCTGGAGCCGTTGTGGAACCCAACGCTGGCAGCGACTCATCCATGATCGAGACCGCCGCTGCCCGCAGCGGCAATCATTGGATCATCAACGGCAGTAAAATCTTCATCACCAACGGCGAGATAGCGGATGTCGTATTGTTCATTGCCCAGACCGATAAAAGCAAAGGCCTTAAGGGACTGACCAGCTTCATCGTCGAAAAAGACACTCCAGGCTTCTCCAGCACACCCATGAAAGGAAGAATAAGCTGGAGAGGAGGAAGTGAAGGCGCTTTACAGTTCACCGACATGGAGCTGCCGCTGGAGAACCAGGTCGGAGAGGTCGGGAGTGCATTGAGAGATGCCTTACGGGGCATTGATACGGCGCGTTTGTTTTTGGCTGCTGGCTGTGTGGGTGTGGCCCAGAGCTGCCTCGATTCCTGTCTAAAGTACGCCAAGGAGCGGGTCCAGTTTGGAAAGCCCATCGGCGGCCACCAGTTGATACAGGAGATAATTGCTGAAATGGCGACCAGGACCGAAGCAGCCCGGTGGCTCGCCTACCGCGCTGCAGACCTCAAGAGCCGCGGTGTCCGCCATATCAAAGAGATGTCCTACGCCAAATATTTTGCGGCTGAGACGGCTCTCTGGGCTGCCTCACAGGCGGTTAAGATCCATGGTTCCTTCGGAACTTTCGATGATTATCCGGTAGGCCATCACTATCAGGATGCGATCACAGCCACAATACTCGGCGGCACAGCCCAGATCCACCAGTTGACCATCGGCCAGCAGCTTCTGGAGATGGCGGCTTTCAAGTAGAAGGCAATCTTGACCAGAAGCTCGCCTAGAAAGAAACCAGCTTCTTAAAATAGGAAAAGCGTTCTTCTATCTCCTTGATGGATAAAGATTTAAGCCGGTTAATACCAAAGTCCTCGATGACAAAAGAGGCCATCACGCTTCCGTAAACGGTAGCCTTGCGGAACTCATTCTCATCCCGGATGTTCCCTGCTTTATCGAGATAACCCAGAAAGCCCCCGGCAAAGCTGTCTCCTGCGCCGGTCGGGTCAACCACCTCTTCGCAGGGGTGAGCGAGAACACCAAAAACAAAATCCTTTCCCATCACCAGCGCGCCATGCTCACCTTTTTTGATAGCCACGAGAGAAGGCCCTCCCTCCAGAATCTTCTTCCCCGCCTTTATCAAATTTTTTTCTCTGGTCAGCAGCCGAATCTCCTCATCATTGGCAAAATACAGATCCACCTTTTCCAGCACCCTCAACAGCGACGCAGGCTTCCGGTTGATCCAGAAATTGATCGTGTCCATGGCCACGAGCTGGGGCTTTGTTACCTGGGACAGGATGTCGTCCTGGAGGTCGGGGTCGATGTTGGCCAGGAAGACAATCCCGTTTTGTCGATAGTCAGAAGGAAGTTGAGGCCGGAAATTCTCAAAGACATTCGGCTCGGTTTTCAGGGTTGTCCTCTGGTTGGGGTCATCTCCGTAGCGGGCTTCCCAGAAAAAGGATTTCCCTTGCTTGATCTCCACTCCCCTGGTATCAATCCTTCTCTGATTGAAAAACTCCACCATTTCCTCAGGGAAATCCTCTCCAACAGCGGCCACAAGCTTGGGCTGGGTGAAAAAGCTTGCCGCTAAGGAACAATAGGTACCCGAGCCGCCCACGATCCGTTCCCTTCTGTCAAAGGGCGTCTCGATGGTGTCAAAAGCGACGGACCCGACTATAACCAGGCTCATGATGTTTCCTTTTTATACACCTAGATCAATTGTAATCGCGGGCAAAGCGTGGCGATCTCATTTTTTTTTAACACTTGCCGAAAATATTCCAAGGCTTTTTCTTCATGGCCATGGTGCAGAATCAGTACGATTGAGAATGCCTCTTTCTGCCTGAGCCAGTTTCTTATTCTCCGCAGCCATCCTCCTCCTTGAACGCGGATACTGATATATAATTTATAGAACATCAAGTCAAGTACAGCGGATATTGCCCAGCACGCATCTCTAGTTCCGTAATGAGGGAAAACATCTGACCTAATGGGGAAGCGCAGTGACGGTTCCTTTCCATCCGAAGCCCATGGTGGTGGGTGGGAGGGTCTTGGCTAGGATGGAGGGGAACCGTCACTGTGACAGATACCACCTTCATAATCAACTGTCATGGAGATAGAGATGCCTATCATTCCCCAATACACTTTGATTTTTCGCCGAGAAAAGATTATCCTAGGGTGCGAAAGGAAACGAAATGACCGAGAAACAGGATATCGGAGCGCTCGTCGAAGTCCTCCTCCAGACAAGACGCGTCACTGTCTCCACAGGCGCTGGCATCTCGGCTGAATCCGGCATCCCCACCTTCCGCGGCCAAGAAGGACTGTGGAAACAATTCCGTGCGGAAGAGCTGGCCACTCCCACTGCCTTTACCCAGAATCCGGAGCTCGTCTGGGAATTTTACGACTGGCGCCGGGGAATAATCGCCCAGAAGACACCCAATCCCGGTCACCAGGTCCTGGCTTCCTGGGAGAATATTTTTCCCTCTTTTTCGCTCATCACCCAGAACATAGACGGCTTTCATCAGAAAGCAGGCTCGAAAAGCATCCTGGAGCTCCACGGTAACATCTGGAAGGTCAGATGCACCGAGGAAGGAACGGTCACGGAAAATCATGAGGTCCCCTTAACAAAGATTCCTCCTCTCTGTCCTGCCTGCGGTGCCCTTCTCAGACCCCATGTGGTCTGGTTCGGGGAATCCCTCTCCCCTGTTGTCCTGAATAATGCTTTCCAGCAGAGCGCCTCGTGCGAGGTGATGTTTGTCGTCGGGACCTCAGCCGTGGTCCAGCCAGCCGCATCTCTCCCCCTGGCCGCAGCGGAAAGAGGAGCCAAGGTCGTGGAGGTCAACCCGGACCCCACTCCCCTGACGCCCTACGCGAATTTTTCGTTCCGAGGAAAAGCGGGAGAGATCCTGCCTTTGATAGATGAGGAGTTAAAAAAAGCATTTTCCGCAAAAAAGGATTGAACTCAGATGAAATACGTTTATTTCGATGCAGCGGCCGGTTTAAGCGGCGACATGATCCTCGGCGCATTCCTGGATCTAGGAGTATCCGCCTCCCTGTTCAAGAAAAAGATGGCAGAATTGAGCCTGCCGGTGGAGATCCGGGTCAAGGAAACCTACCGATCTTCCCTTCGGGCTCTGAAGGTGGATGTCCTGGTTAAAGCCCAAGAAGGTTCTTCCCGGAAGTGGCCCGACATCGAAGCTCTCATCAAAAAAAGCTCCTTTTCTCCTCCTGTCCAAAAGACCTCTCTGGCCGTCTTCAAGAAGCTCTTCCAGGCTGAAGCCAAGGTTCACGGCCATAGATTCGAGGAGGCGCATCTCCATGAGGCGGGAGCGGATGACGCGGTCGTTGATATCGTCGGCTGCTGCTGGCTGGCTGAAACACTCGATATCAGCGAATTCTATTCCTCGCCTCTGAACCTCGGTCAGGGCTGGGTCAAGACTTCCCACGGCAGGCTTCCCGTCCCTCCGCCCGCAGTGGCAGAGCTCCTGAGGAACATCCCGGTCTATTCCGAGCATGTCAAGGAAGAGCTGGTCACGCCCACCGGGGCAGCGATCGTCTCCACTCTGGTTAAAAAATTCGTTCCCTTCCCTGAGATCTGTTACGAAAAGGTCGGCTGCGGAGCCGGCGCGCGGGATTTCAAAGGCTTTCCCAACATCCTGAGAGTCTTCTTCGGAAACAGCAAAGAATTCAAGGCCGATAAAAAGGTCTATATCCTGGAGGCGAACATCGATGATTCCACGCCTCAGGTGCTGGCCGCTTTCTTTGACAGGGCTTTTGCCCTGGGAGCGCTGGATGTATTTTTAACCCCTGTATCGATGAAGAAAAACCGCCTGGCCGCAAAATTGACCGTCCTGGCTGAGATTGATAAAATAGAGGCTCTGATTAGCGCGGTCTTCAGAGAGACGAGTTCCATAGGCGTCAGGTATTTTCCAGTTGAACGGCAAGTGCTGGAGAGGAAGTCAGAGAAGCATCGAGTCTTCGGAGAAGAAGTGACCTTCAAAGTCTCTTCCCACCTGGGAGAGGTCATCAACATCGCGCCTGAATTCTCGGACTGCCTGAGGCTGGCCAAGAAAAGCGGCCGGCCTGTCAAAGAAATCCTCCAGCTGGCTGTCAACGAATACCATAAGAGGAGTAAAGACTCAAAAAGATAAATGCGAATAAAACACCCTGAATGATAAGGAAGAACCCAAAAATGGCCGGAAAGATCAAAAAGAAAACTTCGGATCTGGAAAAGATCGAAAAAGGGGTGAAGCTCATCCTGGAAGGAGTGGGCGAAGACCCCCAGCGTTCAGGTCTCAAAGATACGCCAAAAAGGGTGGCCCGCATGTTCTCAGAAATCCTGGGAGGCTTGAACGAGGATCCAGCCCGGCATCTCCGGGTGATCCAGGGTGAAAAGCATGATGAGATGGTTCTCATCAAGAACATCCCTCTGTATTCGATGTGCGAGCATCATCTCCTTCCCTTTGCCGGAGTCGCGCATATCGCTTACATCCCCAAAGGAGGTCGGATTGTGGGGCTGAGTAAGATCGCCAGGGTCGTTGACATTCTTTCCCGCAGACTGCAAGTCCAGGAAAGGCTGACCAAGCAGGTCGCTGACATGATCATGGAACACCTCAAGCCCCTCGGCGTCATGGTGGTGATCGAAGCAGAGCACATGTGCATGTCCATGAGAGGGGCGAAAAAGCCCAAGTCTCTCACAGTGACCTCTGCCCTGCGAGGCTCATTTCGCACGCACAGCGCGACGCGAGCTGAAGCCATGACTCTAATCAGAGGAGGTATGTTCGGTGGCAAAGAAATCTAAGAACACCTTTTACATCACGACCCCTATCTACTATGTCAACGATGTCCCGCATATCGGACACGCCTACACTACGATCATCGCTGATGCCATAAGCCGCTACAAGAAGCTTCTGGGAAAAGACGTCTTTTTTCTCACCGGAACCGATGAGCACGGGCAAAAAGTGGAAAAAGCGGCTCAGGAAAAGGGGTTGAAACCGATCGAGCTGGCCGACCAGGTGGTGGTGAGGTTTCAAGAACTCTGGAAGGCTTTGAACATAGACTATGATTTTTTCATCCGCACCACCCAGCCCATTCATGAAGAGAACATCCAGAAAATCTTTAAAAAATTAAAGGACAAAGGCGACATCTACAAGGGTATCTATGAAGGATGGTATTGTGATTCTACGGAACATTTTTTGGACGAGGACGTTCCGCTTGAAGAAGGCGGCTTCAAAATCTGCCCTGAGTGCGGGACAAAAGCTTTCATCGTCTCTGAAGAATGCTATTTTTTCAAACTGTCCGCTTACCAGAAGCCGCTTCTTGACTTCTACGCTCAGAAGCCGACGTTTGTCAGACCCCGGAGCCGGATGAACGAGGTTGTCAGCTTCGTCAAACAGGGGCTGAAAGATATCAGCATCACCCGGACTACGGTCGAGTGGGGAGTTCCTGTGCCGGATGACCCGAAGCACACTATCTATGTCTGGTTTGACGCGCTCCACAATTATGTGACGGGTATCGGGTATGATTGGGACAGGCCGCACTTCGAGAAATTCTGGCCGGCCGACGTCCATCTTATCGGCAAAGACATCCTCAGGTTTCACGCGATTTTCTGGCCGGCGTTTCTCATGGCTTCTGGCTTCCCCCTTCCCCAGACTGTCTTCGGCCACGGCTGGTGGCTCAAGGATGAAGCCAAAATGTCCAAATCCAAGGGCAACGTCCTTGACCCGCACCTGATCCTTGAGACATTCGGGCCCGACCCGCTGCGCTATTTTCTGCTCCGGGAGATCCCGATCGGGCTTGACGGCAACTTCTCCCATGAGGGATTCATCCACCGCGTCAACTCCGACCTGGCCAACGACCTCGGGAATCTCGTCCAGAGGACCCTGACCATGGTCCACAGCTACTTCGGGGGAAAGATCGAGGAAATGGATAAAGAGGAAAAAGCAGATAAAGCACTTCGTGAGGAGTTCGAGAACTCAAAGGAGAAAATTATCCGGTTCTATGAAGACTACGCCCTGAACAGGGCTCTGGAGGAAATCTGGTTTTTCATCAGCACCGTGAACAAATATCTGGCAGATAATGAGCCCTGGAAACTGGCCAGGGATGAATCCCAGAAGAAGAGGCTGGGAAGAATCCTTTACCAGGCTGCCGCAGCTCTCAGGGTGATAAGTTATCTCCTCTTCCCTGTAATTCCCGTTTCATCGGAGAAAATCTGGGATTTCCTCGGAGAAGAAAAATCCATAGAGGATGAATCACTTTCAGAGTTGAAGTTTAAAAACCTCAAGCTGGGTCAAGCCATGAAGGAGCCAAAGCCTCTTTTCCCGAGAGTGGCTCTGAAAGATTTCCTCAAAGAGGAGGAAACCCGGCAGGCTCCACCGAAAAAGGAGGAAAAAATGGACATGATCACTTTCGATGAATTCAAAAGAATGGACCTTCGTGTCGGAGAAATTCTCACTGCCGAAAAAGTCGAAGGAACAGATAAGCTGGTCAAAATGGAAGTCGACATCGGGACCGAGAAAAGAGCGATGGTCGCTGGTGTAGCCGATGTCTATTCTCCAGAGGAACTGGCCGGAAAAAAGGTCATCGTCATCGTCAACCTCAAGCCCGCGGTCATTCGAGGAATCGAGTCTCGGGGGATGCTCCTGGCAGCGGAGATCGAGGGAAAAGCCATCATACCCTTTTTCGACAAGGACGTCCCGGCCGGAGCCAAGGTCAGATAGACGAAAACCGTTTAATATCCGATCTTCTTTATGCTGTTGGTCAACAGAGAAGAATCCTTCTGATCAGCATCTGCATGACAAATATCAAATATTGAGGCGCGATCTCCACATTCAAACCAGGCGGGGAGGGTCAAAATGAAAAAAATAAAAAGAAGGGAGTTTCTTTATTCAGTATTCGGGGGCTGTGCGGGCTGGGGTATTTTTCTTTCTGCTGAAGGGCGTCTCCGAAAGGGACATCCTTTTTCCCCTCATCCATCTCTCATACCGAACGAAAAAAAGAGTCTCCCTGCAGAGGACATCCCCGACTATGAAAAAAAACACCAGGATGAAACCAGCGTCCTGATAAGGGTCCTGGGGACAGCCCAGGATGGGGGAATCCCTCAGTTAGGCTGTTACTGCAAGAACTGCCTGCGAGCTCGAAAAGACCCCCGTTTTGCCCGACTCATCTCGTCAATTGCCATCCTGGACTTAAAGGACAGAAAATACTTCCTGCTGGACGCCACTCCGGACATCCGGCTCCAGGCAGATGATGCCCTGGGACGTTTGGGAACTGAAAAACTGGGGAGAAAGAATGCTCCCCACGCTGTGGTGCTGACCCATGCCCATATCGGACATTACACCGGCTTGATGTTCTTCGGCTATGAAGCCATGTCCGCCCAGGAGCTGCCGGTGTACTGTTCTTCCCGCCTGCAGAGCTTTCTGAATCAGAATGGCCCCTGGAGTCAGCTGGTGCGCTTGAAGAACATATCCCTCAGGACCATCTTTCCCGGAAAAGAATTCCTGTTGACTTCCAGGATCTCTTTGACTCCTCTCCTGGTTCCCCACAGGGATGAGTACTCAGACACGGTCGGCTTCAGGATCTCAGGGGAGAGAAAGAGCCTTCTCTACATCCCGGATATCCAGAGCTGGGAAGCCTGGAACCGGTCGATCGTTGAAGAAGCCGGGAAGACCGATATCTCCTTTCTGGACGGGACTTTCTACAGCCAGGACGAGCTTCCTGGCCGCAACATCTCTGAGATCGGCCATCCCCTGATCCAGACCAGCTTAAAAACCCTCCGGAATGTGGTCCAAGAAGAAAAAAAGCAGGTCTTCTTCACCCACCTCAACCATTCCAATCCGGCCCTCGACCCTGACGGAGAGGCAGGGAAAGAAATCAGAGAAGCGGGGTTTGACCTGGCTTCAGAGGGAATGGAGTTTTTTATTTAGTTCAGGACCTTTCCTGAAGATATCCATCGAGAATCGAACGGGGCACGGCCCCTTCTCTTACTATCACTGGATCAGGGGAGGCAAGGTCCACCACAGTAGAGGGAAGTCCTCCTTCTGTCCTCCCTCCGTCAACGATAAGGTCAACCATACCGGAGAAAGAAGCGATGACATCCTCTGGATTTTCGATCTCCTTCTCACCGGAAATGTTGGCGCTGGTGCCTGTTATCGGGAAAGCAGCCTTGCTGATCAACCCTCTCAGCCAGGGAAGAGCGGGCAGTCGGATCCCCACGGAACCCTCCGGACCGAGTATCTCTTCAGGAAGACTGGAGGATGCTTTCAGGACAAGAGTCAGAGGTCCCGGCCAGAACTCCTCGGCCAGCTGCCAGAATAAGCGAGGAATCCCGACGGCCAGGCTGCGGACCATTCCCAGGTCGGAAACGAGGATGGAGAGCGGCTTGGCACGCTCTCTCTTCTTCAACCGGTAGATTCTCTGGATGGCTCTCTTTGAAAAACAGCTCGCTCCCAGCCCGTAAAAAGTATCTGTAGGGTAAGCCATGACGCCGTCCTTGCGCAGGACACCAGCTATAAGCGCGATCACATCCGGCCCTACCCGGTCCGGTTTGATCCTGATTATTCTCGTTTCAACAGCCATCTTTTTCTTTATAGTAAATCAAAAGAGTGTCGGGACTCAACATTTCAGGACACATTTCCGAGAGAGACAGCCTCTTTCCTCGAATTTCTCTTTCGTATATAATGATAAAGGAGTGGCCCAACAGGTTGCGTGATCGATCCCGCTCCTTCTCCTGGCTTCCTGGGCTATCCGATTTACGAACAGTAATTTTGAATAAAAAATGCTGTGGAGAAGAGGACAGTTGACCTTTTTAGGGCACAACAGACAAGGAATTTACTCTGGATTCCATTTGGCATAACTTTTGCATATGATTGAGTGAGAGGAGAAAAAGATGAAAAAATACTTGATCATTCTCTTGGCTTTGATACTTCTGACTCCAAGCCTGGCTTTCTCGGGGATCCTAACTTTCAAAGTAGGATTCTTTATCCCTCAGGCGCAGAGCGACCTCTGGGATATTGAGTTCGAAAACATGAATTTCGGGAAAACCCACTTCTACAATTCCAACTTCGCTTTCTCCTATGAATACTTCTTGACAAAAGAATTGAGCTTCACCATCGGCGTCGACAGCTATACGAAGAACAAAGGTGGAATCTATGAAAATTATTTTGGCGTCTATGGAAGTGTTTTTGGGATAGCTGATGATCTTGCTTTTCCGAATGGCTACGAAGAGGACTTCTTCTCTGATGAAATGTTCAACATCTTCCACAGTTTTAGCGTGTCCATTACCCCTATCCAGTTCTCCTTGAAGCTCACTCCTCTGGGAAGAAAAGGGAAGATGATTCCCTACATAGGCGGGGGTGTTGGTGTCTATCTCTGGTATGTCAGGATTCGGGGTGACATGGCCGATTTTAATGACACTTCATACACTTACTATGACCCAGTCTTGGATGCAGATATTCCTGTCTATCCTGTCTACTACACCGATGCCCGGGAAGACAGCCGGATAACGATCGGGTATCATGGTTTCGCCGGGATGATGGTGCCCGTGGCTCAGAGATTTTCGATCGAAGTCGAATTGAAATACAATTACGTTCAGGGAAAATTCAAAGAAGGAGCCGATGCATCCTTTGAAGGATTCGATCCCTTTGACTTGAGTGGATACCAGCTTTCCGTGGGATTAAACTACTGGTTTTAATTATTTTTGACGCAATCTCTCGCTGAGCAGCCGGGCCACCTTCTGGCCGGAAAGCAGCATCCCTCCAAAAATGGGCCCCATCCTGGGGCCGCCGAAAACAGCATTGGCTGCCATTCCACAGACATAGAGGTTCGGGAAGATCTCCTTGGTGTTGGTCAGGAGGACCTTTTCTCCTTTCTCCGCCCACATGGGTTTTTCTCCGACCACTTCGCCCGTAGGGGTCATCAGTTTGGCTCCTGACTTCCGGCTGACAACATGAGCGATCTCAGCCGCATGGCCGGTCGCATCCACCACGCAGGAACTTCGAGCAGTGAGCGGGTCCACATGAAAATTGGCCACAGCGGCTGCTGTCCAGTTGATCACGACACCTTGAACTTTATTATCGTAGACCAGAACATCCTCTGCAGAGATGCAGTTGAAAACATGGGCTCCTTTTTTGATGGCCTGGCTGAGCAGCACTCCTAAAGTCTCAAGAGATGAGGCCAGATAGTAGTTCTCCTTGTAATGGGTGGTGGTCACTCCCAGCTCATCCAGAACGGGCTTGGATTCCTCCTGGACGACAATCTTGTTGAACATCATTCCGCCCCCAGGCATTCCCCCTCCGGGCCTGAGCGTTCTCTCAAAGACCACCACCTTGAAACCTTCTTGGGCCAGATAATAGGCTGCGCAGAGTCCAGAGGGTCCCCCGCCGCAGATGATCACGTCGGATTCCAGGCTCTCCAGAATCTCCTTGGTGTAGCTCTCGATAATGGCCTTGGAAATCACCACATCATCCAGCATCTCTTGCCTCTTAAAAGACTCCATTATAATGGGATGTATGCATTTGGTCAATTCACATTAACAGTCGTAAGCCTCTCCACATCCATGACTATCAATTGGCTCAATAGCTATCGTAAGATATGATCTCGTCCAAGCTCTTCCGGCCCCGGTCAGACGGCGTCTGATCCGGATATCCCAGGGGAGTCAGGGCCAGTACTCTGACCTCTTCGGGGATGTTCAGCAGAGCTTTAACCTCCTTCTCCTCGAAAGATCCGATCCAGCACGTCCCCAGCCCCTCTTCCTCAGCCTGGAGGATGAGATGCTCCAGGGCAATGGCCACATCCACAGGCCAGGACTTCATGTAGCGGCCCATACGTGAATAGCAATTTTCAGGAAAGCCACAGGCTACGATGATCAGCGCTGCTTCGGCTATAAAATACTGTTCCGCAGATGCCTTGGCTACCTTTTTTTTCAAACCCTCCTCCTGGACGATGATGAATTTCCAGGGTTGATAATTTTTTCCCGAGGGTGCCAGGCGGGCGGCTTCAAGTACCCGCAGGAAGACATCCTGAGGAATAGGATTTCCTTTGTATCTCCTCACACTCCGTCTTTTTTGGATGATTTCTAAAACGCTCATTTTACCTCCGTTCCATCATTTTGCTCTCTAAACCTATACTTCTCTATGCGGGCCATGCATTCCTTCATTTCTACCCGATTATCTCTTTTTTCGAATCCCCCGGCCAAGACTTTGTACTTCCTCACCAGCTCCTGCCTGACAAGCTGCTCCTGCTGTGAAGTCACGTCAAGCTGCAGAGCTTTCTCCAAAGCTTTGACCCTGAATCTGTCCATCCCCCAGTATTTCCTGGAGAGCTGGTCAGCGTGTCCTCCCCTCTTGACGATCAACGGCCGGGGAAGCAGGTGGATGGGATACTTCGCTGCTATCCGAATCCCCAGGTCATAATCCTCACAAGCCGGCAGTTCCTCATCAAACCTTCCTATCTCCTCAAACAATTCCATCTTGAACAACGCAGAAGAAAGGCTCAACAGGCAGAGAGGGAGAACCTTGTCGAAAATCCATCCGGAATACTTCCGGTGTTTTTTCTTGGGATTCACGAACCTGCCCCTTCTTATCCAGGTCTCCTCTGTGCAGCAGACCATGGCCTCAGGAAAGGCCTTCATGAAGCTCATCTGAACGCCTGTCTTTTCTTTTTTCCAGAGGTCATCCGAGTCCAGAAAGGCGATATAATCTCCCCGGGCAAGTTCAAGACCGTGGTTTCGGGCAGCACTAACACCCCTATGCTGCTGGAAGACGTATTTCAGGTTGTCTCCGAACGAACGCACGATCTCGCGTGAATTGTCCGTCGAGCCGTCATCGATCACTAAAAGCTCGAAGCAAGAAGGACCATTTTGAACGAAATATTCCTGGTCCAGGACGGATCGTATAGCCTCTCCTAAAAACGACGCTCGGTTGTATGTGGGGATGATAACACTGATCATCGGGTTGAGAATGAATCCCTCTCAAGGATTTCTGGAGATGATGACTCTATCGGTCTTGTCAAAAGGGATTTTCAACCTGCCCCATTCTGTCGTCACCTCGACCTCTCCGGAAAACCGGCAGAGGGAGGAACTTCTCTGGAGCATGGTAAAAACTTCCTTTCCCACCTCAAAAAAATTCATAAGCATAGGAAAAGAGAAAGCTGCTTCTCCCTTGCTTTTGACATCCTTCTTCTCCTTGACGGTGCCCTCGCCAACCAGGCTGTCCCTCAGAAAATAGTTGTAGCTGATCCTCTCCACAGTCAGGTCAAAGGCATTGGGATTGGCAAAACTTGCCTCAAAGACTGTATCCGCTCCGCCGATGGTCAGGTCTCTCACCTGAAGGGAAATGAACTTAAACTCTGGCTTCTTGAAGATAGGGAATTCACCCGAGAAGTCAAAGGAAAGCCTTCCTCTTTCTCTCTTGCCATCGGAAAAGGCTATGGAGCCAGTCCACGCTCCCTCAGCCTTGTCTGCCTTTTCAATTCCCTCGACAAGCCGGAAAAGGTGGGCAAAGGTGATCTTTATAGGAAAAGAGAGAAGCTTGTTTTTCCTGGGCTCAATCTTGATCATGCTCTCCAGAGACCTCTGCAGACGGAAGAATTCCTGTTGATTAACAAGAAAACCGTAATCATAGCTGGAAAGATAATACGTCCTCGAGGACAAATTCTCGATGTTCAGGTAAAACACAAGGGAAAGCCCGGAAAGGTCAAAATCCTTGATCCTTTTCTCTTGAAGGGTGATTTGAATATCCTCTTCCAAGGACATGGACGCCGCGAATGCGGATAGGATTCCCAGAAGAACAAGGAAAAAGCAGATCCTTCTCATGGTCTTCACTTCATCTCCTCTGAGTCATAAAGGATACACCAACGCGCGGAAGAGGACAAGCCCTCAGGTTTCTTAAAAAAAAGTTTGAATCCAAAGGGATACTGCTTTTATAATAAGACACAACACAGGCGCTTGAGCCTGAACGACATGATTTTAAAGGAGGGCCTTATGAAAAAGACCGGCTTTATCCTGACCGCAAGTCTCATTCTCTGCATCAGCTTTTCCCTGATATCCTGCAGCCAGAAGGAGACAGCGGCCGAAAAACAGGTGATCCAGATATCGGATCAGGACCTTCAGGAGAAAAACGCGGCTGTCTACAGGACAAGAGAAGTCAGAGGAAGAACCAGGACGTATCTCTCTTTGGACTTCTCGGGTATCGAAAAACCGGCTTCACCCGAAGAATTCAAGCAGTATTTCCATTTCCCTCCCATCCGCCAATACAATACCGGTACCTGCTGGTGCTTTGCGACAACATCTTTTCTCGAATCCGAGATGAAGCGTATGGGCAAAGACCCGGTAAAACTCTCAGAGATGCACACGGCCTACTGGGAATTCGTCGAAAAAGCGAGGCGCTATATCAAAGAAAAAGGAGAATCCTACGTTAACCACGGCTCAGAACACAACGCCGTGACAGCCCGGATGAAAGACTACGGGGCGGTCAGGGCCTCGGATTACACGGGTCTTCTCCCGGGTCAGACAGAACACGACCACGGAAAGCTCCTGCGGGAAATCAAGAATTATCTGGAATTCTGCAAGACAAACGGCTACTGGGAGGAAGAGAAGGCCGTCAACTACGTCAAGAGCATCCTGGATAAACACCTGGGGAAACCACCGGAGGCGATCTCCGTCAACGGCCAGACCCTGACTCCAAGGGAATACCTGGATAATGTCCTCAAGCTTCCCCTGGATGATTATGTATGCTTCATGAGCCTGAAGTCATTTCCGTTTTATACCAAGGGAGAATTCAAGGTCCCGGATAACTGGTGGCACAGCCAGGAATATTATAACGTTCCTCTCGATGACTTCTACGCCGCTATCGTCAGTGCCATAAATCAAGGGTACACTGTGGCTTTGGGCGGGGATGTCTCCGAGCCCGGGATCAGCGGAGAAAATGACATGGCCATCGTCCCCACCTTTGACATTCCCCGGCGGCTGATCGACCAGGACAGCCGGGAATACAGGTTCTATAACAGGTCCTCGACCGATGACCACGCCATCCATCTCGTGGGCTACAAGGAGACAGGAGCTCATGCCTGGTTTCTGATCAAAGACTCGGGAGGGAGTGCTCACCAAGGTCAGTTTAAAGGTTATTACTTCTACAGGGATGATTTCGTTCGGCTAAAGATGCTGAACTTCATGGTTCATAAGGACGCTGTGGCTGACCTTCTGGCAAAATTCTAACTCAAAAATTTGGAGCAGGTGATGAAAGACGTAAAAAAAATTATCTCTGTTTCTCTTCTTATCTTCTGTCTGGCAGTCGGCCTCTACCCAGAAGAAAAGAAAGGCGCTTCCCAGACCGAATGGAAAATAGAAGATGTGACCGGACAGGAATCAGCAGGCAGTTTCTCTATTTCTCCTGATGGAAACTGGGCTTTATGGGTCAAAACAATTCCGGATAAAGAAAAAGACAGAAGTATCAGCCACATTTTTCTCAGCAGTCTCGATGAAAAGCCGGAAACTCTGCAGCTGACCAGGGGAGACACAAGCGAATACAATCCGATGTGGTCACCATCAGCAAAGCTCATCAGCTTTCTCAGCAGCCGGAAAAGCCCGGATGATAAAAGCCCGGGCTCAGGCTCTCAAATCTGGCTCATGGATAAACGTGGAGGCGAGCCCTGGAAGATAACCAGTCTTCCGTTCGGAGTGAGAGGGTACGAATGGATGGACGACGACCGCTTCCTGGTCCTCACAAGGGAAAAAATGACCCTGCTCGAGGAAGAGAAAAAGGAAAGGAAGGACACCTCCTACATCGTCGAAGACCAGGAGCATATGGCTCCTTACCGGCTCTTCATTTACGACATAAAGAAAAAGAAACTGACCCGACTCACAGAGAACACGGACCAAATCAACTCATTTACGCTATCCAATGATAAAAAATGGGTCCTGACCCGGAACGACCAGAGCGTTCGCTACGGAGTGGATGCAAAGATCAAGCCCAAATTCTTTCTGATCAACATCAAGGATAAATCCAGCACAGAGCTCTTTCCTGACCCGACATTCAAGCCACGCAGGTTTATCTGGACTCTGGATGACAAAGGCTTTTATTTCTCAGTGCTGCGCACCAGTGACTATGTCCACGACGGTCCCGGAGCGGATTTCCTGTATTATTTCGACCTTGAAACCAGAGAACATTTTGAAGTGCCTCTGGATTGGCAATGGGGTCTCTTCTATTATGGCCTGTGGGCCAGAAAAGATGGTTTCATTGTTTCACTGGCTAACGGAGCCCGGCCCAAATGGCGCCGTTATTACAGGACTGGCACCTCATTCAGCTACAAGGAGTTGGAAGGAGATCACTACCCGAACATCTTCGGCCTCATTCTTCACAAAACGAAAAACACAGCCCTCTACGTATACACGACCGCATCCCAACCGGCTCAGTGGTTTCTGGGTGAGCTGGAAGACAACGTGCTCAAATCCCAGCGGCAAATCACAGAACTCAACGCCCATTTAACGAATAAGACCAAGGCCAGGACAGAAGTGATTAAGTGGGTCGGGGCCCTGGATGAGGAGATCGAAGGCGTCCTCTACTATCCTCATGATTACCAGAAGGGAAAACGCTATCCCCTGATTCTCATGATCCATGGTGGTCCCACTGGTGTGGACACGGACTCCTTTCGAGAATCCTGGGGAGCCTATCCCAATATCATGGCTCAAAAAGGAGCCTATGTCCTCAAAGCCAACTATCATGGCTCTGGTGGCTACGGCCAGAAATTCGCCGAATCCATCAAAGGTCATTATTATGAGTATGAAATACCGGACCTGCTGAAAGGAATCGATTCTCTCGTGGAGAAAGGAATGGTGGACCCGGATAAGCTGGGAACCATGGGATGGTCGAACGGCGGAATTCTAACCATCGGTCTCTCGGTCTGGACCGACCGCTTTAAAGTCGCAGGAGTGGGAGCAGCTGATGTCAACTGGATCAGCGATTACGGCAACTGCGCTTTTGGCGTGAGTTTCGACAACTACTATTTCAAAGGCGCACCATGGGATGAGCTTCAACACTACATCGAGAAATCACCCATCTTCCACCTTAAAGAGATGAGGGTCCCCACAATCATTTTCCACGGCACCGAGGACACCAATGTCCCCTACGGGCAGGGCTGGGAATACTACCGGGCCCTGCAGCAGATCGGGAAAGCCCCGGTCAGATTTATCGTATTCCCCGGACAGCCCCACGGACTGGGAATGCTCACCCACCAGCAGCGCAAAATGAAAGAGGAAATCGCCTGGTTTGACAACTATTTCTTCAAGACAGAGGAACCTGAAAACGAAGCTTTTAAGAAAAGGTCACCGCTCGACCTCGCCTTCAAAGAGAGAACATTCGCCAGATCCGGAAGTTTGTATGGTCAAAAAATGAAAGAAAATCTTGTGCCCGAGCTGGTCAAAGTGGGAGATCTGGAGGCCGGCCGGTTTGAAATCACCCGTGCCCAGTGGGCCTCCTTTGATAAAAAATACAAGTATGAAGAAGGAACGGGTAATTATCCGGTGAGCAGTGTGACTTTCGAACAAGCGAAAAAATACGTGAACTGGCTTAAAAAGATAACGGGTAAGGCATTCCGCCTGCCCACGGTTTCGGAAGCTGAAAAACTGACTCAAAGGGCGGGCAAGAGCGGAAATACTCTGGATTACTGGGCGGGTTACACCCTCAACCCGGACGATGCCCGGCTCCTTTTGAAAAAAATCAAAGACCTCAAGGGCTCCACTCCTCTTCTTCTTCCTGTCGACAGGTTCCTGGTCCCTGGAGAAGAAATGATCTATGGCTTAGGAGGGAATGTCGCTGAATGGGCTGTGGATGAAAAAGGGGGAGGCAGGATAATCGGTCGCTGTGCTCTAAGCCCCGGGGATGAATCAGAAACACACACACCTCCTGCAGAGTACACCGGATTAAGGGTGGTGGTCGGAAAAGAATAAATCATGAATCCGCTATTCAGAAAAAAATTGGGAAGTAAAGCGAAAAGAGTCAAAGGGAAAAAAATATTCAGAATAAGATTTTGCCTAAGCACGAGGTAAACCTGAAGTGAAAAGACGATCCACCAAAAGCGGACGATCGACATCTGGAGATGCTGTGAAGAAACCTGCAGCCGATTTTCGGGATAAGAAATTCTTCATCCAGCATTTTGGCGGAGATGTCTATGCAGTGGGCGGGTTCGTGCGCGACATCATCAGGGGAAAGCCCACCGAAGAGGTGGATATCCTTATCACCCGCCACAGCGTCGAAGACATTATCAGGAAGATCGAGCCCTACGGGAAGGTCGACCTCGTGGGAAAGAGCTTTGGCGTGATCAAATTCACCGTCAACAAAAAGACATACGACATTGCCCTGCCGCGAAAGGATAAGCCCAAGGGAACTGGAGTGAAGGGACACAAGGATTTCGTCATCTCTGCCGACCCGGACCTTCCGCTGGAGAAAGACCTGGAAAGGCGCGACTTCCGCTGCAACAGCATGGCCTTAAGGCTTATCGACAACGCGGTCATCGACCCTTTCAGGGGAAAGGCTGACACCAAGGCCAGAATCATCAGGTTGACCAACCCGGACGCCTTTCCTGACGACCCGCTTCGCGTTCTCCGGGCGGCCCGCTTTGCCTCTGTACTCGAGTTTTCCATCGCTCCTAAAATATATGAGGTCTCCAGGGAGATTGACCTCTCCGGCCTGAGCGTAGAACGAGTGAACGAGGAACTGTTCAAGATCCTCTTCAACTCTTCCCAGCCCTCGGTCGGCCTCGAAGGGTTCTTCAAGCTTGGAGTGCTGCGCCAGCTCTTTCCGGAGCTCTACAGGCTGACCCTATCCATCCAGGATGCTCTTTTCCATCCTGAAAAAGACGAGTACGGCCATCACACCGTCTGGCATCACACCAAGCTGACGGTGGACCAGGCCAAAAGGCTGGCCGACATCAAGAGGCTTTCCCGGGAGAAAAGACTCGCCCTTCTTCTGGCTGCCCTCTATCACGATGTAGGAAAGCCTTCCACAGCCAGATGGGAGTTCAAGAAAGGCCGGATGGTCATCACCAACAACGGTCATGACATACTCAGCGAGAAAATGACCAAAAAAATCCTCAACCGGTTTCGGATATTCTCATTCAACGGATTTAACCTGAGAAAAACGGTTCTCTCCCTCATAAGGTGCCACCATCGGGCCTCGGAACTCTGGGGGAACAGAGAGGTTGTGACCAAAAAAGCCTTTAACCGCTTGGCCGCAGATGTCAACGGAGAGATCGAGCTTCTGGTTTATCTGGATGCTGTTGACCGAGGAGGAAGAGAGGAGACGCCGCTCCTGAAGCTGGATAGAGAGGCCAGATGGCTCCTCCGAAAATTCAAGGAGCTCAACGTCTCCAAGGAGACCATCCAGCCGTTGATAATGGGCCGAGACCTGATAAAATTGGGAGTCGACCCAGGTCCGGAGATGGGCAGAATCCTGAAGGAGCTTTACCAGCTGCAGCTCGATAACGAGTTCGAAACAAAAAAGGAAGGCCTGCGCCTGGCAAGACAGGTCGTTGGAAGGAAAAAAAGATGAAAGTCCTGGTGACTGGGGGAGCCGGCTATATCGGGTCTCATACCGTTAAATTGCTTCTCGAAGAAGGATACGAGGTCGTCGTCTTCGATAATTTCTCCACCGGAAAAAGAGAGCTGCTTGTGGGGGGAGAGCTGGTAGAAGGCGACCTCATGGATAAGGAATCCATAAGCGGAGTCTTCAGGACAAAGAACATCGGGGCTGTCCTTCACTTTGCCTCCTTCATCCAGGTGGGAGAATCCTACAAGGATCCCCGAAAATATTACACCCATAACCTGATCACCAGCCTGAACCTTCTGGATGCCATGCTGGAGAGGAATGTCAAAGCGTTTGTATTTTCCTCGAGTGCTGCTGTCTACGGAGTCCCTCTCCAGGTTCCGATTCCGGAAAGCCATCCCCTCAACCCCATCAACCCCTACGGACAGACCAAAGTCTTCATTGAGAAAGCACTCGAAGATTACCACAGGGCCTATGGGCTAAAATTCATATCCCTCCGCTACTTCAACGCTTCCGGCGCTGACCCAGAGGGTTTTCTGGGGGAGATGCACGATCCGGAAACACACCTTATCCCTAACATTATTCTCTTCCTTCTCGGAGAGAAAGAGAATTTTGATGTTTACGGGACGGATTTCTCCACAGAGGACGGAACAGCGGTCAGGGACTACATTCATGTCACCGACCTCGCCGGAGCCCATGTGCTGGCTTTGAAAAAGCTTATGGAATCCCCCTGGAGCGAGTTTATCAACCTCGGCACGAACAAAGGCTATTCTGTACTGGAAGTCATACACAAAACAGAAGAAGTCACCGGGAAAAAAGTGGCATACAGAAAAAAGCCGAGACGGAAAGGGGATGTGCCCGTCCTGCTCGCTTCGAAGGAAAAATCAGAAAAAATCCTGGGCTGGAAGCCATCCCTTTCCCGTATCGAGACCATCATCGAGACAGCCTGGAGCTGGCACCAGAAAACGGCCAAAAAGAAAGCCTGAACAGCCTGGCGAAGTTCGAGAAACGAGCAAATCATTCCTCTTCACGGGTGAGAAATCCCGGGAAAAAAATCACTCCGCATATCATCCCTAAAGGCGATTTACTTAGATCAGGGATTTTTGTATCCTGGAAGAGCGACGAGCCATTTGACTGGCTCATCTGCAAATGGTATAAACTTAACCTTATAAGAAAAAAATGACAAAAAGATCCTTTATATACATCGCTGTCTTTCTCCTTTCTATTGTTCTTCTTGGGGGATGCTCTATCTTCCACAAAACTCCAAGGCAACCGCATCCGCCTCCGCCTTCAACGCCAGCCGGGAATCCGCTCAACGAAGCTGTCCCAACAGAAGTGCAGGAGCAGGCGGGGACTGAAGGAACAGCCCTGACAAACGGCACTTCTGTTCAGGAGGAAGTCTCTAACCAGGAGGAAATGCAAGCGGATAAAAAGGTGGAGAAGGAAAACGATCCCCTGGTCATTCTCGAGGAAGCGTTGTATGCCTACCAGGACGCCCAGCTTGCCTGGGAAAAAGGGGATAGCGACACAGCCCTGGCTGCTCTGGACGAGTCCTATAGCCTTCTCCTGAAGCTCGGGCTCCCACCTGACTCCCCTCTTAATCAGGAAAAGAATGAGCTGCGGTTGATGATCGCCCAGAGAATCCAGGAGCTCTATGCCTCCCAGGAGACGGCGGTCGGAAACAATCACCAAAGTATTCCTCTTGAGGAAAACAAGTTTGTCCTGGATGAAATAAAATTATTCCAAGGACAGGAGAGAAATCTTTTCGAGACAGCCTACCAACGCTCCGGACAATACCTGAAGATGATCCTGGAAGAACTCAAAAAGTCCGGTCTTCCCGAGGAGCTGTCCTGGATCCCGATGATCGAGAGCTGGTTCAACACCCGAGCCTACTCCCGGGCTAGAGCTCTGGGTCTGTGGCAGTTCATCGCTTCGACAGGAAACCGGTTCGACTTGAAAAGAGACCGCTTTATAGATGAACGCATGGATCCCATCAAATCGACCAGAGCTGCTGTGAAATACCTGAACGAGCTCCATTCTCACTTTGGCGATTGGACAACGGCTCTGGCTGGCTACAACTGTGGAGAGTACAGAGTCAAGAGAGTTATCCGGACTCAGCGGATAAACTATATGGATAACTTCTGGGATCTCTATCCTAAGCTGCCCCTTGAGACCGCTCGCTTTGTTCCCCGGTTCATCGCCACCCTTCTTATCATCAACAACCCGGAGAAATACGGGTTTGACCTCCCGGTTCCTGATCCTCCTCTCGAGTACGAGACCGTCTCCATGAATAAACCCGTCCAGCTTTCCTCTCTCTCCAAGACTCTGGGATTGGAACCTGAGACGCTGGCCAACCTCAACCCTGAACTCCGGCAGAAATCCACCCCTGACCGGGAATACCTCCTGAAAGCTCCGTTTGGCTACGGAGAACAGATACTCACTGCCATAGACACCCTTGCCAAGTACGTTCCTCCTGAAGCCAGCTATATCACCCATTATGTGCGCAGAGGAGAGACTCTTTCCCAAATCGCCCAGCGATACCGGACAAGTGTAAGAGCCATAGCCAGGCTGACCGGTCTGCGCAGCATCAATATCATCAAGCCCGGACAGAGGCTGAAGGTCCCGGTTTCTGGAAGTTCCGTACAGGTTTCCACGCCTCCTCCGCTTATCAAAGAGGGAGAAGAACTGATCTATGTTGTCAGGAGAGGAGATTCTCTTTACAAGATCGCCAGCGCTTTCAACACAACCATCCAGAAAATAAGGGAAGAGAACAGCCTGACGAGCAACGACCTGGAAGTCGGGCAGAAGCTGGTGATTCAGTCTGGAAAGCCTGAAGGAGCCACCACTTATACTGTCAAATCAGGGGACACGCCTTTTGAAATCGCCAAGAGATTCGGGATGAACCTCACCACATTCCTTCAGATCAACGGCCTCAGCCAGAGGTCGAAAATCTATCCAGGCCAGGAGCTCTGGGTCATCCCCAAGGATTAAACAAGCCCTTCCCCTCCAGCCTATCAAATCTTCTCGCCAACACATTACGGTTCTATAATCCAATTGCTCAAACTCATAATAAAGTAGGCAAAATACACAGGAATGGCTGAAACGACCTGTGCACTAAGCGCTTAATAGTGGATAGGCGGATAATGAGGACAGAGATGGATAAAAAGCGGCTATTTTTTTTCTTTCAGCTTTTTCTTGATATCCTTCTTCTTTTTTGCTTTCTTCTTGAACTCGGTGCCGATGAGCTCCAGAATGGCCATCTCCGCTCCATCCCCAGACCGGGCTCCGACTTTGACGATTCTCGTGTACCCCCCGGGTCTTTCGCTGAAGCGTGGTCCGAGCTCTTCGAAAAGCTTCTTCACCACAGGCTTCCTGTAGATGAATCTCAGAGCCTGGCGTCGGGCATGAAGAGTATCTTTTTTTGCAAGGGTGATCATCTTCTCAGCAAGGGGTCTTGCCGCTTTCGCCTTGGCCAGAGTTGTTCTGACTCGCTCCTTTTCCAAGAAAGAGGTCACGAGATTGCGCAGGAGAGCGCGCCTCTGGGCAGTGTTTCTTCGAAGCTTTTTTCCTTTAACCAGATGCCTCATTCATCCTGCTCCTCTTGCTCCTGCTCCTTTTTTTCCGCTTCGATCCTTTCCAGCAGTTTTGGGTGTAATTCGAGGCCAAGACCCAGATTCATCTCCTGCAGTGTCTCTTTGATTTCAGATAAGGATTTGCGGCCAAAGTTTTTCGTCTTCAAGAGCTCATCTTCGGTCTTCTGAACGAGTTCATAGATTTTATCGATCCCAGCTGACCTGAGACAATTATTGGACCGAACCGAGAGTTCCAGATGGTCAATGGATTTAGAAAGGATATCCAATTTGGAGAGATAAGGGATTTCTTTCTTGGCAGCTACCTGCTCTCTCTCCGTTGGCTCGTCAACTATATTCAAGAAAATGACCAGATGGTCTCGCATGATCTTCGCTGCTTGAGCAAGTGCATCAGCTGGAGAAACAGCGCCTGTGGTCCAGATCTCCAGGTTCAGCTTCTCGTAATCAATCCTCTTGCCGACTCTTGCTGGATCAACTCTGTAATTCACTCTTAAGACCGGAGAATGAGAAGAATCCAAGGGGATATAATCCACGCTCAAATTCGGATCGAAGTTGCGTTCGGCAGAGATATATCCTCTGTTGTTCTGGATGATCATTTCGACATCCAATTTGCCGTCCTTATCCAAGGAGGCGATATGGATATCCTTGTTCAGAATCTCAATATCCGAGTCGTGCTCGATGTCAGATGTCTTGGCTTCGACCGGCCCCTTTTTCTTCAAAGTCATGACTTTGGGCTCCTGTCCTTCCAGCTTCAACGGAACGCTTTTTAGGTTCAGGATGATGTCTGTCACATCCTCCACTACTCCTGGGATGCTCGAGAACTCATGAAGAACTCCCTGTATCCGGACTGCGGTAATCGCTGCTCCCGTTACAGAAGAAAGCAGTATCCGCCGCAGCGCGTTTCCTATGGTGATGCCAAAACCTCTTTCAAAAGGTTGTGCCGAAAAGCGGCCATAGGTCTCGGTTAAAGAATCATAATCGCATTCAAGGTATTTCGGCCTCTGAAAACCTGTTTCTATCATGCTCCCTCCTTTTCAGCCTCCAGCTATATCAAAATTACTCAGTAAGAAACGGTGATTCAAGTGAATTACGCTTCTCCAGACTCCTATAAATAAATTATTTCGAATAAAGCTCGACCACCAAATGCTCTTCCACCGGAAAGGTGATGTCCTCACGGGTTGGCAAATCCAAGACTTTAGCCTGAATCCCCTCCCAGTCGATATCCAGCCAACCCGGAACAGTCTTATTCTTGTTGGAATCCACGATGGCCTTGAGCGTTTCATTCTTACCTGACTTGTCTTTGAAAGCGATGGTATCCCCCTTATCCACCAGGAAAGAGGGAACATTGACATTCCAATCATTGACTCGAAAGTGCCCATGGGTGATCAACTGGCGGGCATGGCTCCGGGAATGAGAAAATCCGACAAGATAGATAACATTATCCAGCCTTCTTTCCAGTGTGGAAAGAAGATTTTCTCCCGTGATACCTCTTTTTCTCTCAGCTCTCAGGAAAAAAAGCCTGAACTGTTTCTCGGACATGCCGTAATATCTTTTCAGCTTTTGTTTCTCTCTGAGCTGAAGACCGTATCCCAGGATTCTTCTCCTCATTCTTCCGTGCTCTCCAGGGGGATAAAGCCTCCGCTCTATCGGACATTTGTCGGTGAGACACTTGTTTCCCTTCAGGAAAAGCTTGACCTTCTCTCCTCGACAGAGACGGCAGACAGGTTCTCTGTATCTTGACATCTTCTTCTCCTTACATTCCTCTTCTCATTTAGACCCTTCTTCTCTTCCGGACACGGCAGCCGTTGTGAGGTATCGGAGTGACATCCCTGATCGACTTTATCTCCAGACCATTGGCTTGAAGAGCCCGAATGGCGGATTCTCTCCCGGCACCCGGACCTTTGACTCTCACGTCCACATACCGGACGCCAAAATCTTTTGCTTTCAACGCAGCTTCTTTAGCTGCCAACTGGGCCGCAAAAGGCGTCCCTTTCCGGGCGCCTTTGAACCCGGACGTTCCAGCACTGCTCCAGCAAACCGTGTTGCCCTGCTGGTCAGTGATGGTGATGATTGTATTGTTAAAGGTGGACTGGACATAAGCTGCCCCGAACCCTATTTCTCTTTTAACTTTTTTCTTCTTTGTTTTCCTTTTCGCTTTCGGCATTTATGACTCCCTTATTTTTTGATCTTCTTGATCGACTGGCCTCGAGGCCCTTTTCTTGTCCGCGCGTTGGTCTTGGTTCTCTGGCCTCTCACGGGCAATTTCCTTTTGTGCCTAAAGCCGCGATAAGAACTGATATCGATCAGTCGTTTTATGTTCTGGGTAACTTCTTTTCTCAGGTCACCCTCAATCTTCTCTCGCTTCTCGATGATATCACGGATAATTCTGACCTCTTCCTCACTAAGGTCTTTGACCTTCTTATCCTTATCAATCTTTGCTTCAAGGAGAATCTTGTTTGCCTTGGAACGGCCGATCCCAAATATGTAAGTCAATCCTATCTCGATCCTCTTGTTAGAGGGAAGCGTGATTCCTGCTATTCTTGCCATTTTAACCTCTTTTTATCCTTGCTTTTGTTTGTGCTTGGGATTGGTGCAAATCACACGAAGAGTCCCTTTCCTCTTGATAATTCGACAATTCCTGCAAATTTTCTTCACGGATGCTCTGACTTTCATTATTCTGACCTTTATTTGAAACGATAAGTGATTCTTCCTTTTGTTAAATCATAAGGCGAAAGCTCGACAAGCACCTTATCTCCAGGAAGGATACGGATAAAATGTTTCCTCATCTTTCCTGATATGTGAGCGAGAATGATATGTTTATTCGCCAGCTCGACCCGAAACATGGCATTGGGGAGCGTCTCTATGACAGTGCCTTCTGTCTCGAAAACATCTTCTTTAGGCATACCGATTCTCCTTTAAAAAGGGTGAAGCCTCCTTTTTATCCAACTCGCTCAAAATCTCAGCACCATCTTCAGTGATGGCCACCGTGTGCTCATAATGAGCTGAAAGGCTCTTGTCTCTGGTAATGGCTGTCCAGTTATCCTCCAGGATTTCAACGTTCCAGTCCCCCATGGCAATCATCGGCTCTAAAGCAAAAACCATTCCCGGCTTTATTTTCGGACCCCTTCCGGGCAGACCAAAATTCGGAATCTGTGGCTCCTCGTGAAGGGAAAGGCCGATTCCATGTCCGACAAAGGAGCGAATGACCGAAAACCCTTGCGCTTCAACATAGGCCTGAATGGCGTAAGAGATATCGGACAGCCTGTTTCCGGCTCTAGCCTGCTCCAGACCTTTGTGAAAAGCTTCTTTCGCAGCTTGGATGAGCTTTTTTGCCTTGGGAGTTATCTCTCCCACGGGAAAGGTGACCGCTGCATCTCCATAATATCCCTCATAGAGAACGCCGAAATCCAGACTGATGATGTCTCCCTCGCGCAGGGCGCGGGAAGAGGGGATGCCATGGACGATTTCCTCGTTGATGGATGTGCAGAGAGATGAGGGAAAATCCCTGTAGCCTTTGAAAGCCGGAATAGCTCCCATCTCTCTGGTTCTCGCTTCGGCGTGCTCATCCAGCTCCCTGGTGCGGACACCGGGTTTGATCATCGAGCCCAATTCTTCCAGAATCTTGGCCACGATCTGATTGCTCCTCTTTATGGCGTGCACCTCTTCTTCGCAGTAGATAATCATTTTCTGATCTCAACTTCTCTGAATTTGGCCAGTTCTCCATCCAAAACAGAACAAATCCGGTCGAAAACGGTCTCGATCTGACCTTCGCCATCCACTCTGAAATAGACCCTTTTCCTCGAATAATAATCGATCAGTGCCTCTGCCTGTTCATGATAGACTTTTAAGCGGTCCTGGATCACTTCCGGTTTATCATCATCCCTCAAGATAAGCCCTTCTCCGCAGTCATCACAGACTTCATCTTTTTTTGGCGGCTTATCGTTCAAGTTGTATATCGTTTCACAGCTCACACAGACCCTTCTCGCTCCGAGCCTGTCGAACACAGCTTGGTCGCTCAAATAAATCTCGATTGCAGTCTCATCCTGCTCAGGATCGATCTTCTCCAGGCTTTGAGCTTGAGCCAGATTCCGGGGATAGCCATCCAGAACATAGCCCCTCCGGTATTCCGGTCGGAAGACTCTACTCCTGATCATCTCGATCACGATATCATCGCTCACCAATTCACCCCGGCTCATCTTGAGTTCAGCCTTTTTTCCCAGAGGTGTCCCTTCATGCACTTCGCTCCGGAGCAGGTCCCCCGTAGAAATCTTGGGAAAACCGTATTTCTTT
>Ga0224506_10000414_pt1 | contig 37716 bp, 32 predicted proteins | sample SF_Jan12_sed_USG_2_FD_169108 | JGI IMG/M metagenome (GOLD analysis project Ga0224506, IMG submission 169108) | Sediment microbial communities from San Francisco Bay, California, United States - SF_Jan12_sed_USGS_8_1 | ecosystem: Environmental > Aquatic > Marine > Sediment | place: USA... | reverse complement strand
ACTACTTCGTAAAAACAGACAATATACCGGCTGCTAAAGTTTGTAACATTCAGCCCATTATCTATACAGGCTTCAAGAAACATTCTCATTAGTTCTATACCAATTTAGAGAACGATATTTGAATGAAACAGTCATATGATGAGGTGTCTGAGTGGTTGAACAAGCTAGCCTTTAAAGTGAGCTTGTTATTAGACAATACCTCAGCTTCAATCTATTGCGCAGCAATTAATTCGTTTGGGTCTTAATTTTTTAATTTATAAACTCACAAATATTTCCATAACTATTTACATTTACGGCTCTAAAATTTCTTCCCTATATTCGACTTTAACACCAGGTTTCTTTATAGTGCGCGCTTTCAAATTAAGTGCGCTAACAAGTGTACTTACCGCTCATTAATATTTATTCAGGATACTGTTTTGATTTCAGCCGCTAATATCACCATGCAGTTTGGTGCGAAACCACTTTTCGAAAACATCTCTGCCAAATTCGGTAACGATAACCGCTATGGTTTAATCGGGGCTAATGGCTGCGGCAAATCAACGCTTATGAAAATATTGAGTGGCGAGCTAACACCTACTACAGGTAATGTCTCAATCACCCCGGGCGAAAAGCTGGGTGTTTTAAGCCAGGACCAGTTTGCATTTGAAGAATATTCAGTAGTCGATACCGTAATTATGGGCGATACCAAACTATGGCAACTCAAACAAGAGCGTGACAGAATTTATTCTCTAGCAGAAATGTCTGAAGAAGATGGTATGAAGGTCGCTCATATTGAAACAGAATTCGCTGAAATGGATGGTTATAGTGCTGAGTCTCGTGCCGGCGACATTTTGATCCAGGCGGGTATCGAAGAGTCTTTCCATTTCGGTTTGATGCAAAATGTTGCTCCAGGCTGGAAGCTCAGGGTACTTTTGGCTCAGGCATTATTTGCCAATCCTGACATTCTGCTATTAGATGAACCCACCAACAACCTGGATATTCATACGATTCAGTGGCTGGAATCGGTGTTGAACAAGCGTAAATGCACCATGATTATTATTTCACACGACAGACACTTCTTAAATTCTGTTTGTACCCATATGGCTGACATAGATTATGGTGAATTAAGAATCTACCCGGGTAACTACGAAGCCTATACCGCGGCGTCTAATCTTGCTCGTGAACAATTATTAAATGCTAATGCCAAAAAATCTGCAGAACTGGATGAACTACAACAATTCGTAGCCCGCTTCTCTGCAAACGCATCTAAAGCGAAACAGGCTACCTCTCGTGCCAAGAAGATGGATAAAATTAAACTGGACGAAGTAAAGGCGTCGAGCCGGGTTTCACCCTATATTACTTTCTCTCAGTCCAAGAAGTTACATCGTCAGGCAGTTACTTTAGAAAATATTGGCCATGGATTTGAAGGCGAGAACTTATTTAATGGCGGCAACATGTTACTTGAAGCCGGATCTCGCCTAGCCGTAATCGGTGAAAACGGTGTGGGTAAAACAACCTTACTACGGTGTTTAATGGATGAATTAAAAGCCAATGACGGGGTCATCAAGTGGGCTGAAAATGCCAGTATTGGTTACTGCCCACAAGACAGCACTAAAGATTTTGACAACGACATGACCATATTTGAATGGATGTCTCAGTGGCGCCTACCTAAGCACGATGAACTTATGGTCCGAGGTATATTGGGTCGCTTATTATTCTCGGCAGACGATTCAAATAAAAAAGCAAAGGTATGCTCTGGTGGTGAGAAAAACCGTCTTCTGTTCGGTAAACTAATGATGGCTGAATTGAACGTACTCATTATGGACGAACCGACTAACCACATGGATATGGAAGCTATTGAAGCACTTAATTCTGCTTTGAAGAAATTTGATGGTACCCTCATATTTGTCAGTCATGACCGTGAATTCGTGTCAACTCTGGCAACTGACATCCTGGAAATTCAAGATCAAAAAATGGTCGTATTCCATGGTACTTACGATGAGTATCTAAGCAGCCAGGGGCTGTTAGAAGGCCAAAGCGTTTAACTCTCGCATTTGGAACGATAAAAACCAGCATCCAAGTGCTGGTTTTTTGGCTTTTGTCTGATTCAACTCAGCATTTTGGCTGTTTCTATTCGAGAGTCAACATACCTAGATCCCAAAACCATCAGGTATAAAATGGCTCAATAAGCCGGCCAATCTCCTAATCTACTGTATAGGGTAGCTATATGTAAGATTGGAATCTCAGCTAACATTACACGTTCATTTTCAAAATAATCAGCACTCTGCAAGAGCCTTCCTTTATTGTCATAAGCCACTGAGGTTGACCATCGAACCGGGCGTAGTATCGAAAATCCCCCCTCTATCGCTCTCATTCTTGCCATTTGTGCATGATAGGGCTGAATGCCGAACCAATCTGATGATGGCACTACCACCAACTCTGCTCCCAATAAACTATGTTCACGGGCGAGTTTAGGGCAGTCATCATCATAACAAATGGCCCCAGCGACCTTTCCATAAGGTCTCTGCAATACTTCAATAGGCTTTGTTCCTGCTGTCTTTGGCTCGCCTGGTACAGGAAAATGCTTTGAATACTGCTCAGCAACGTCGCCCGCTGCTGTTATCCACACGTACTTATTGTCATATCTAAAGTGCTGTTCATCTAAAACAACCAAATAGGCCATAACCAGATCAACTCCATGTATCTTTGAAAACGCCCTCCCTCTGCTAATTAAATCTGTTTCTGACTCTGGAAAAAACCAATGTCGCGCCTTCATTCTATACTATTAAAGAGGCGCCTTTTTAAACGGCATATTCTGATCTATTAAAAAGCTCGTTGGTGCCTACTTCCAATGCGTCACTATCTGGAAAAGCGGAACCCTCTAAATGTAAATCTGTTGTCACACTGGCCACAGTGATTAAATGGGCCTCTGGGTTTATTTAATCGAGACGCCAAATTCCGAAACTCATGACCGCCAATACGACTGTTACTAGCGCATAACTGGCCTGGTATTAGTTATTGAACTAGAAATATCGAATCGGTAGAGTCTAATTAAGAGGGGTACGTTAGAGTTGATATGCAGAGTGGAAAGGCCAAAATGATCGTTGAATAGCCAGCAACCTTAATAATTGACTATTCCCTCTTTTTTGAATTACATCGTATGGGTTGGCTTATCAGAATTAAGGGCTCCCGCTAAATAGGTTTCTATCTTATCTTTTGCCAGTAAACTCTTTGAACCAAACTGCACACCAATTCCAGATGCCCGGTTGCCCTGAGCCCCCTTGGGCGTCAACCATACAACCTTGCCGGCAACAGGAATTTTTTCGGGTTCTTCCATCAGGTTTAATAACAGAAACACTTCATCTCCCAGGCGAAACTTCTTATTGGTGGCAATAAATAAACCACCACCCGCTACAAAAGGCATATAGGCTGCGTATAGTACGGCCTTGTCTTTCATCGTCAGTGTTAAAATACCACTTCTTGGGTTAGCGCCTGGTCCCATTGTTCACCTCAGGTGATGGCCTTCAGCCATCGAATTAAAATATCTTCCAGTACAAGCTGTTGATTCAAGTTTGCCTGGTTATCAAATTTTGCTTTGGTTTCAAGTATATAATCAGTCAGGGTAAAAATGGAATCTGCATTTGCATTCTTAATGGTATATTTAACGACTTTTCCGGTTAATGGGTCGCGTAAACTCGTTTGACCCTTACTACCGATAAATCTACAGGCATCCGTCATCCATAATGATAACCAACTCATGACCTCATTTATGGGTAATCTATTCCATTTTGAGGCCACTTCCACTGAGCTTAATTTCGAAGATAATAAAGATTCGAGGTCTTCATGCAATTTTGCTCTGACTTCAAGGCCATCACCATCATAAAGCTCCATGGCTTTACAGGGCTGGCCTTCACAGACGGCCATTAACATATTTAAAACATCTGCATCCTGAATTTTTTGGCTCAGCCAACGACTCTGAATTTCTGGGGTTGGCGGCGTTAGAGCCATCTTAAAGCACCGGCTTCTAATCGTTGGAAGCAACGACATTGGGCGATCAGTTATCAGTACGAGAAATGTACCTTCGGGTGGCTCTTCAAGACTTTTTAATAGTGCATTGGCTGCCTGCAAGTTCATCTGATCAGCGGGTTCAATGATAACTATTTTGTTTCTACCCTGCTGAGGGGTTTTCTGTATAAACTGAGAAGCACTTCTAATTTGGTCTACCCTGAGTTGCTTTTTGCCTTCTTCGAACGTCACAGAGTGGACATCAGGATGAGAACCCGCTTGAAATAACAAACAAGACTTACATTGACCACAGCCACCCTGTTGGTTTGATATCGAAGGCTGATGGCACAACATTAATCGAGACAAATGTTGTACAATATTAGCAGTGCCCAGCCCGCCAGCCGAGGTTAACAACAAGGCATGCGGCAATGATTGCCTTAGAAACAAATTACTAAGTGACTCAAGCTCATTCTTAAACCAGGGGTATAATGACTCCATTAGTGTTGATCCATGTAGCGATCAACTTCCCGAGCAATTTGGGCCTGCACTGATTCCAAATCAACAGAAGCATCTACTTTAACGAAACGGTTCGGAAACTGTTCAATGCGCTCCAGATAACCTTGTCGAACTCTATGCATAAACGCCATACCAGCCGACTCAATACGGTCTAGCTCCGCTCTTTCGCCGACACGATGCATGCCAATTTCCGGGGGACAATCAAGATAAATGGTAAGATCTGGCTGAACACTGCCCTGAACCATAATCTCCAGATCCAAAATTGCCTTAAGATCAATACCTCGCCCTCTGCCCTGATAAGCATAGGTTGCGTCAGTAAAACGGTCAGAAATAACCCAGACACCTTTTTTCAATCTAGGCAAAATAAAAGTATTGAGATGTTGCGCTCGGGCAGCAAAAACCATTAGTAACTCACAGGTATCATCGACCTCTTCATCTCTGGGGTTTAAAACGAGATTGCGAATATCTTCTGATAATGGTGTGCCACCCGGCTCTCGAGTAACTTCAAATTTAATGTGTTTTGACTTTAAATACTCAACTAAAAATGCAAGATTGGTACTTTTACCAACACCTTCGCCACCTTCCAGGGTTATAAAATGTCCTTTCGCCATCGTTATTTTTCCACATCTGGATTGGATTGATAAGACTTGCTACGCTGATAAACCTGATATTTTCTTACGGCTTCATTGTGTTCGACTAAGGTGTTTGAAAAATAATGACTCCCATCACCTTTGGCCACAAAATACAGTGTTTTTCCGTCAGCAGGCATAGTAGTCGCATAAATTGCAGCAGCACCTGGATTTGCGATTGGTGTTACCGGCAAACCACTAATTTTGTAGGTATTATAAGCATTCTTCTCACGTAAATGAGATAACTTGAGGTTCCCGGTATACCGATCACCCAAACCATAAATAGTTGTAGGATCTGACTGTAGCCGCATTCCTTTTAATAGTCGACGAGTAAAAACTCCGGCAATATCTGCTCGCTCTTCAACGGCACCTGTTTCCTTCTCAACCATGGAAGCAAGAATTAATACCTCATAGGGTGATGAAAGAGGAGTACCCACAGCACGTTTTGACCAGGCATCCTGCAGTATCCTTTGCTGACGTTTGTAGGCCTGAGTTAAAATATCCAAATCACTCTGACCTGCAGTATAACTATAGGTTTCTGGTGCAAACAAACCTTCAGGGTGAGTCTCTTTTGCACCCAATGCTGCTAATATCTGCTTATCATCCCACCCATTTATTACTGAGTTTATTTTTGGCAATTGTTGTATCTGAGCCAGGTAATCTTTAAATCGTAAACCTTCCACCAGAGTTACCCGGTAATGTATAACATCGTTACTATTAAACAGCTCGATAACATCAGTTAATGACATACCGGGTTTTAACAAAAATTCACCAGCTCTAATGCTTTCTAGATTCGTAATCCGGGCATACAATCTTCCTGCTTGAACATTTTCAACCAGACCCGTTTTTTTCAGTTTATTTAAAACGACATAAAGCGAATTACCTTTTTCGATTTCAAAGGTTATCGTGTCCTCAATAGGTAAGGGTTCAAATAATACATTTAAGACTTGTGAGGCCACAATTGACCCCACTAATACAACAACTAAAGTGACTACCAGTAATAACCTTTTTCTCACCTTTCCAGAACTCCCGACAATAAATTAGTTAAAGCGTTAAACAAACTGTGCTGACTATTAAATAGCCTGGCTTCACCTTCGAAGATCAACTTCGACACAGGGCGCGCAATAATAACGGCATTAGTAATAAAGATGAAATCTGCACTCAATAGATCATTCACATATAGGTCTTTTTCCAAGACCCCATGAAAACAATTATTTGCTTCTTCCAATATTAAATCTCTTGTAACACCTTTAACACCAGCCTGGTCAATCTTAGGTGTTAATAGATTGTCCTCCTTGATGATAAAAATATTAGCACTGGTTGCTTCAACAACACGATCATTTGCGAAAAGAACACCATCATCCCAACCATTAATGTCGCACTCGTTGGCCGCCATAACCGAGTCAAGACGATTAAGGTGTTTATGGCCTGCCAGTAATGAATTCACAGAAACGGAAGACTGACAGCAACCTATATTTATACCTTTCATTTTCCAGCCAAGTTCTAAATCATCAGCGGGATAAAACTCATGGATTAAGTCAAAGCTATTACCCATTGTAGGGCGATATCCCCGACCCTGGTGGCTTCGGAGTAATATAATTTTTAGGACTCCCGATGCCGTATTACCCATTGTATGTAAAATATTGGCTGTTTTGTCAGAAATCTCAACTAAAGCATCTTGAAGTGTAAAGTTCAGGGTCATCGCACTGGAAGTAAGACGAAGTAAATGCCTATCTAGCAATCTGGCTACACCCTTATCTATTCGAATGGTTTCAAACAATCCATCTCCATAGGCTAAAGCTCGATGAGGTAGCGGCAGACAGTCTACCTGTTTTCCATTCAACCAAATCATCACAACTCTAGGCACTCCAATACATAATAGAATCATTCACATAAAAAAAGCGATATGAGCTAACATATCGCTTTATATAAAAGCCTACAAACATAGTTAACGCATGTTTGTGAGCCCCATTTTTAGTTTTAGATTTTCGTGAAAACCAAACTACCGTTAGTGCCTCCGAACCCAAAAGAATTAGACAGCGTACTGTTTATCTTCATATCTCGTGCTGTATTAGCCACGTAATCAAGATCACAGCCTTCTTCCGGATTCACTAGATTAATTGTTGGAGGAGCAACCTGATCTTTAATTGCTAATACTGCAAAGATGGCTTCAACTGCCCCGGCTGCACCTAACAAATGGCCTATCATAGACTTGGTTGAACTCATTACAATCTTATCCGCATGCGCACCATACATAACTTTAGCGGCATGAGACTCGGCTTTGTCACCCGCTGGTGTTGATGTACCGTGGGCGTTTATATACTGAATATCTTCCGGGTTTAACCCTGCGTCAGAAACCGCGTTTTGCATGGAAATGCGAGCACCACTGCCATCTTCTGGTGGCGACGTCATATGGTATGCATCACCACTCATACCGAAACCGGTTAACTCTGCATAAATCTTGGCGCCACGCTTTTTAGCATGTTCATACTCTTCCAACACAAGCATACCGGCACCATCGGAAAGTACAAAACCATCCCGATCCTTGTCCCAGGGACGACTTGCTGCCTGAGGGTCATCGTTTCTCTGCGACAATGCTCTAGCTGCTGAGAAACCTGCCATACCTAGCGGGGTCGAAGCATTTTCTGCACCACCGGCTAACATGACATCGGCATCACCATAAGCAATGGTCCTGGCTGCGTAACCGATATTATGTGACCCGGTAGTACAGGCCGTAGTGATTGCGAAATTGGGACCCTTCATTCCATATCTGATTGAAAGATAACCGGCAATCATATTAATAATTGCAGAGGGTATAAAGAAAGGTGATATACGCTTTGGTCCTTTCTCGTTCAAAATATTGTGGCTGGTTTCAATTCCCGCCAGACCACCGATACCAGAGCCAATGGCCAAACCGATTCTACCGGCATTTTCTTCAGTGACTTCCAGGCCTGCATCTTCAACAGCCTGAATACTGGCAGCCATACCATACTGGATGAATACATCCATTTTTTTGAGTTCTTTGCGCTCAAGGTAGGCTGAGGCATCAAAGTCTTTAATTACACCACAGAAGTTTGTGCCGAAATTTGTAGCATCGAAGTGCTCAATATTGGTGATACCACTGCGTCCGGCTAAGATGCCTTCCCAAGTATCTTTCACATTATTACCTAGAGGCGTCAACATACCCATTCCAGTAACAACTACACGTCTGCGACTCATACTAAAACTCCACTGCTCATAAAAAACAAAAGCCGTATTCCGCGGATGCAGATACAGCTTTTAGTTGAAACTTAGTAATTGTTAAAAATTACTGGTTTGCAAGTACGTAATCAATAGCATCTTGAACTGTAGAAAGCTTTTCAGCTTCATCATCAGGAATTTCAGTTTCGAACTCTTCTTCAAGAGCCATAACTAATTCTACAGTGTCCAGAGAGTCCGCGCCTAAATCGTCAACAAATGATGCCTGAGCAACAACGTCTTCTTCTTTAGCACCTAACTGCTCACATACAATCTTCTTAACGCGATCTTCAATTGAACTCATATTTACACTCCCTAGAGGTTTATGCACTTATTCAAAAACGAAAGTGCTATTTTATTAAAAGCTGGCATGAATAAGCAAGCATTGATTGAAAACTTATTCAATATAATTTGTTTATCGGGTATTAACCCATGTACATACCGCCATTTACATGGATGGTTTCACCGGTAATATAGGCTGCTGCATCACTGACTAAAAAGCCAACGGTTTCAGCAATTTCGTTAGCTTCACCCAAACGACCCGCTGGTACTTGCTGAAGCAGGGCTTCTTTTTGTTTCTCAGGTAGAGCATGGGTCATATCTGTCTGGATAAATCCAGGTGCAACCGCATTAACAGTAATGCCTCGAGAACCGACTTCTTTTGCCAGAGACCGACCAAAACCTTCGACACCAGCTTTAGATGCGGCATAGTTAGACTGCCCACCATTACCCATTGTACCGACTACAGAGCTAATATTAACGATTCGCCCCCATCTTGCACGAGTCATACCCTTAAGAACAGCCTTAGACGCTTTAAAGATGCTAGAAAGGTTAGTGTTAATAACATCATCCCACTCATCGGCTTTCATACGTAACATCAGGTTATCTTTAGTAATGCCAGCATTGTTTACCAATACTGAAATATCACCAAATTGCTCTTTAATTGAGGCTACGACCGCTACAATTTCTTCGTTTGAAGCAACATCCAGTTTCATGCCTACGCCTGCAATACCGGCATCCTTCAAATAGGATGAAATATTGTCAGCACCTGAATCCGAAGTTGCGGTCCCAATGACTGTTGCACCCATTGCACCTAATTTTTCTGCAATTGCTTTACCAATACCACGACTGGCACCGGTAACCAAAGCAACTTTTCCTTCAAGACTCATTCGTTTTCTCCTAACGTTAACTCGGCATCCAAATTTGACATATCGTTGATCGCTCCTGCGATCAACCCTTTTTGAATTCTTTTATTCAGGCCACTTAATACTTTACCCGGACCACACTCTACTGTACGCGTGATGTCTTTTGCTACAAGGTACTTTATTGAATCTGTCCACAAAACCGGCCGATAAAGCTGCTCAATAAGATTCTGGCGTATCTGATCTGGGTTTAATTCTGTAGCAGCCGTCACATTTTGAATGACCGGAATATTCGGTGCCTGTATCTCTATCCTGGTCAACTCAAGCGCTAACTTTGCAGCAGCTGGCTTCATTAGCGCACAATGCGACGGTGCACTTACAGCTAAGGGTAATGCTCTTTTAGCACCCTTTTCTTTAACCAGTACCATAGCACGCTCTACTGCCACCTTATTGCCAGCAATGACAACCTGACCAGGAGAATTGAAGTTGACTGCTTCAACAACTTGCTGTTCAGCAGCCGCTGCTTCTGCACAGGCTTCAATGACTAAAGCATCATCTAAACCAATAATTGCAGCCATACTGCCTTCCCCTTGAGGAACGGCAGCTTGCATAAATTGACCACGCATCTCAACCAACTTAACGGCATCCTGAAACTTCAAGCTACCAGCGCACACTAGCGCGGAATATTCGCCCAAACTATGACCAGCCATGAGTTCAGGTAAAACACCACCCTTTTCTTTCCATAATTGCCACATGGCGTAACTTGCGGTAAGCAATGCAGGCTGAGTAATTTCTGTTTTACCCAGAGACTCCTCAGGACCATTTTGTACCAGATCCCATAAGTCATACCCTAATACCTCAGACGCTTCTTTAAAGGTATCTATGATAATTGATTCATTCTCTGCAAGTTGAGCCAACATACCTAAATGTTGTGACCCCTGACCTGGAAATACAAAAGCTAGTTTGGACATATTTTAGAACCCATATTAATTGAGTGCAATTATTGCGGATTGAGTCTTTAAATAAAGTACCCTACTGTTAAAACATTTGTGCCAAAATATTGATAATCAATTATTTATTGATTATCTAAATTCACAATAGAGGATTAGACCGCCTTAGCAGGAATGAAGACACATTTATTTTAATGAAATGACTAAAATCTAAAATCCTTAGATTGCGATTGCTGGCAGTACATCGAAATGACGATCTAAATTTACACCAAAACTGCCATTCGGAAGCTCTGTACTTATCTCATAGGGCATATTATTTCTATCGACTTCACCACTACGTATATCGACAATATGATTATTGACCATCTCATGCTGTTGACTATCTCGCACAATTAAAACCCTGGGATACTGACCATACTCATCAGAAGATGAAATCACGATACCTATCTCTCCATTGGTCATTTCAACAAGACTGCCTGGTGGATATTCACCGATACACTTTACAAACTCATAAGCCAGACCACTATCAAATTGTGTGCCTGCATTGGCTTTTATAATCTCCAAAGATTCCGAACTGGTATGAACGTTGCCATAACACCGGCGGCTCGTCATGGCATCATAGCAATCTACAATGGTTACAATTTTAGTAAACAGGCTAATTTCTAAATCATGTAAATGCCTGGGATACCCCAGACCATCTTCACGCTCATGATGACCATAAGCAACTTCGGCAATAAACTCACTTTTATTAGGTATCGCCATTAATATCCGCCAACCAAATTCTGCATGCCTAGCCATTAACATGGCCTCTTCCCGTGACAACTTTGTTTTTTTATTTAGGATTTCTAAAGGTATTTTTGATTTACCGATGTCATGCATGAGAGCAGAAAATGCAACTTTTTCGATGTCCTGGATCGCTAAACCCAGGTGTTTTGCAAATGTCGCTGCAAAAACACAACAATTCATACTATGTTCGACAGTATACTTATTAATGTTTTTAATTTGGGTTAAAAATCGTAATGCATCAGAATTTTGCAGAACACTTTCTACTACTTTTGTTACGGTTTTCCGGCATTCATTTAAATTTATAGATCTACCGGCCTTGGCAGACTCCATGATTTTCTCTGCAAGGAGCCTGGCTTGTTGAAACGTTACTGCTGACTGAGACACTCCCTGATCGAAACCAATCTTGTTTCGATACATTTGCTTTCTTAATACTCTTGGATCTGTCACAGATACTATAGAAGCTCTATTTAGATGATTGCGCTTAATTCTGGCAAGCTCAACAGCACAACTCTTTTGTAATTGCCGGCCAACAGCTGACCTGACCCGAGCCACTACATATTGGCATTGATTCTGGATACGTATCAGTTCGTTTTCATGAGAAATTACAAAACCCTGCATCAAGAACGTTGTCTCACTCCAGGGTCGATCCAACGCCACCACATGCATCCCAATTTCAAGCTTTGTAACAGGCAGCTCTATTTCCATATAGTCAACTTGACTCATAGCACACTCTTGTATTAACTCGAGAACATCTAACATTTAGCTCCTACCTGGCAATCCAAATAGAAACTTCCTTAAGTATATGGGCAATAGAATTAATTTAGCTGGATCCCTAAAAAATGCAAAATATTATCTAGAGATTAAATGAGATTTGTAATTATTTCAGGCAAAAAAAAGAGAGCCTAAGCTCTCTTCTTTGCTGACAACGTACTAAGGCATTAAGCTTCGTCGTTGCTCTCAATTACTTTGTTACCACGGTAAAAGCCGTCAGGGCTAATGTGGTGACGTAGATGAGTCTCACCAGTTGTTGAATCAACTGATAAAGTTGGTGACGCCAACGCATCATGTGAGCGACGCATACCGCGACGTGAGCGGGTCTTTTTGTTCTTCTGAACAGCCATTACTGCTTAATCTCCTAGTTATCATCACCTGGACTCTTTATTTGAGCCAGAATACTGAAAGGGTTACTCTTTTCCTCATCCTGAATAACAGTATTGTTACCAGGATCGGCGAAAACTGTTTGAATTTGACAAGCACCCTCAGGGTGTTTTGCAAATTGCGGTAGATTTAATATCAAATCATCCTGAATTAATTCTACTAATTCCACGTGCTCATCTGGTGTACAAACCACAGCATCAAGATGCTTAGGTAAAGTCTTTGCCATTTCTTCATGAAATGCAAAGGCCAAATGAATATCAGCACTCAAATGAAACCTCATTGGTTCCATACAACGTTGGCATTGAATATCGACATCACCACCAACACTGCCTATAAGCTCTCTGAATCCATCATCACCAACCAAAAACTCCAGTTTAACGGATAAAGTTCCTGAATCCGATAACAAGCCTTCAACTAAACGTTCAAAGCTAGAAACCGGTAACGTACCCTCAAAAATTGCAGTATGATCTGCCATTTTGTAAGGATCAACATGTTTTGGTAGCGGGTGAGTCAACATAGGCGCGGTATAATATTGACGAGACCGTCCTCTGTCAAAGTTTTATTACCCAAAATGCTGGTTTTTTATACATTTTCCGTTTTAATAGTGTAAACCCAGCTAAAAACAGATAAAAAATGACAAATATCGTCCTCGCATCCAGCTCTGAATCTCGAAAGTCTTTATTAAGCCAGATACTCATAAAGTTTATTGCCGTCGATCCCGACTGCGATGAAACACCTCAAGATGGCGAAACCCCTTTTGAAATTGCAAAACGACTCGGTCAACAAAAAGCCGAATCCCTAAGCCACACTTTTAATCAGCATCTTATTATTGGTTCAGATCAGGTTGCCACATTTGACGACAAAATAGCTATTGGAAAACCAATGACGCAAGAAGCCGCTTACTTACAACTAAAGCAGTCCTCAGGACGCATACTAAAATTCTACACAAGTATCTGCTTACTAAACTCAAATACAGGTCATAAACACATAGCCGTTGAGGCGACATCAGTAACATTCAGGAGTCTAACCGACATACAGATTCACGCTTACCTCAAAAAAGAAGATGTAAGATTTTGTGCCGGCAGCTTTAAGGCAGAGTCCCTGGGACCCGCCCTTTTTACCAACATTAACGGAACCGATCCGTCCAGCCTGATCGGCCTCCCACTAATCAGACTAACAGACTTTCTGAGTCAGGAAGGTGTTGACCCCTTATTACTGTAAAGTAAAAGCCTGATTACTAAAAACTTTGGATACCTGACTTCCAATACTGAGACCCAAATCTTTTGAAAATTCTTCCCAAGGTGAACGTGACGGAGTGAAATCAACGATTTCCGGATAACCATATTCTCTGGCAACCTGACTGCTAGACTTCAAGCCGTCAATCAACCCCATAGTTACTGATTGCTCACCTGTCCAGAATAACCCGGAGAATGTTTTAGAGTTTTCTTTTAACCGGTCACCTCGACCTTCACGGACGGCGGCTACAAACTGCTGATGCACATTATCCAATAAATTTTCAAATAATTGTTTTTCATCATCGCGTACTGGAGAAAAAGCATCCAAAAATGCCTTATGCTCTCCAGCAGTGAATTGACGACGTTCAATGCCAAGTTTATTGATGATTTCTGAAAACCCAAACGACGCTGCTGTCACACCGATAGAACCCACAATACTGGCTTTATCTGCATAGATATGATCTGCTGCCGCGGCCAAATAGTATGCACCACTAGCCCCCGTATCAACAATAACAGCGCTCACTGGAATATCAGGAAATATATTCTGCAAACGATCAATTTCATCATAGATATAACCACTTTGAACAGGACTTCCACCAGGGCTATTAATTCTAATAATAATGCCTCGAGTATCTTTATGTTTAAACGCAGCCCTTAAACCTGAAATGACGTTATCCGCAGAGGCCTCTTCGCCGTCAGCGATCATCCCTCTCACCTGAACAACTGCCGTATGACCACCTGTTGAGAATTCCCCGGAACTACTCACACCATCCCATAGCATAAATAACAAAACAAATAGATAAATAAAGGTTAGAGACTTAAAAAGTACACCCCAGCGTCGGCTTGCTCTGAGCTCTCTTGAATTTGCCATCACAGCTTTTTCGATAAGAGTCCATTGTTTGCTTTCCTCTGCTGACTTCTGTCGTTCTTCTCGATGGGCAACACTGGCTTCCTCTTCACCCTTCGATGGCTCATTCCATTCGTTCAACTCAATACCCTCAATGTAAATTCTTTAACGGTTTTTCAAGGCGAGGATCTAACGGCGCACTCACCTTAATCTTTTCACCAGATACGGGATGATTAAACTCCAGACTACTGGCATGCAAAAATAATCGATCAAAACCGACCTTTAAACCCTGCTTATTTAAATCATCAGGACAATACTTAACATCCCCGATAATTGGACACCGCATATATTGACAGTGCACTCTGATTTGGTGTGTCCTACCAGTAATCGGGCTCGCCTCCATGAGTGTGTATCCTTTATATTTTTCTACTATTTTAAACCGTGTCAGACTTTTCTTGCCTTCATCTGTCACCTTCACTAAACGCTCTCCAGACGGCAAAGAGAATTTATGCAATGGCGCTGCCACTTTAATCACTTTTTTAGGCCAGGAGCCAGCAACTAAACACAGGTAAGTTTTTGTAAGTACCTTTTGCTTAATATCATTTTGCAACTGTTTCAAAGCACCTCTCTTTTTTGCCAGCATCACACAACCCGAAGTATCCTTATCAAGTCGGTGAACCAACTCAAGATAATGTAAATCGTCTCGAATTTGCCGCATAGATTCGATCAAACCCAATGACACACCACTACCACCGTGCACCGCCAACCCTGACGGTTTGTTAATGATCATCATGGCATCGTCTTCATATAACACCGCTGCGTTTAATTGTTCTGACACCTTATCGCTCACCTTGGCAAGTGCAGCTCGAACAGCTGTGCGCACAGGGGGTACTCTAACCAGATCACCTTCCTTTAACTGATACAAAGGTTTTATACGCTTACTATTAACTCTAACTTCACCTTTACGAATCACGCGATAGACCCAGGACTTGGGAACACCCTTCAATTGCGATAAGAGATAATTATCCAAACGCTGACCCGCTCTCTCTGAATCAATTGTTAATATCTGTACTGAGGACAAGTTGTTTTTCCCAATGACTTTATAGATTTATGAATATTTAGAATAAAAGAACCAAATCAAAAACAACCTGGTAACTTCAGTGTTTAGTGCACTATCATAAACCATCCAGTCCTTTGATTCACTGCTTCAAGCCGAGATCCCATTGAATAAATAGTTGTGATGACATTCAGTAATTTCAACAATGACAGGCTAAATGTCATAGGTTTTACTGAATACTGACTATTAATAACCCAAAACACCTATTTAATTTACGTCTTTCCACTTCCTTTGATTGAAGCACTCTAATATAGCTGCTATATTTCGATCTGCCGTACAAAGGCACTGGATTGATACCTTAGAAACTAGCCAGATTAAATTTGAATTATTAACTTTGCGCAAAACGCAAACTTTAAAAAATTCGAAGCCGGAGATAAGCTAATTTTAGAATCAGCGGCTAAGGCAGTGACAAAAATATAAATGTCCATACCGACGACAGATACCATCTCTCCGGTATGAAAAAGATGAACAATCCTTTAAATGAAAAGCAAGGCCCGAATTACCTGATGTATGTAGTGTTTGCCAAGGTCATGAACCCGGCACTACCAAATATTGCTAACATGCCGATTGCATGTAAGACAACAAAGAATCCAGCTATTGCTGGTCATTTATTATATCTGTTTATAACTTAACAGATTGTCGTTCGTTTATAACGAAGTAATATTTAGCACGTGTAAATATTTTATGGCCTCGCTTTTCCAACATCCAATTTTGGAAAGTGAGCACAATAACTGCATGAAACGAATTTTAATAAATGCAACCCAGTCCGAGGAAATACGGGTTGCTCTGGTTGACGGCCAGAAATTATATGACCTCGATATCGAAAGTGGATTTCGCACGCAAACCAAAGCGAACATCTACAAAGGCAAAATCACCCGCGTTGAACCCTCCTTAGAAGCTGCATTCGTAGAATATGGCTCTGATCGTCATGGCTTCCTTCCTCTTAAAGAAATTAGTCGTCAGTATTACAAGGATTCAAATGTAAAGGGTCGCGTCAATATCAAAGACGTGATCAAAGAAGGAACAGAGATCATCGTTCAGGTAGATAAGGAAGAACGAGGTACTAAGGGTGCCGCACTAACTTCCATGATCAGCCTGGCAGGACGTTATCTTGTTTTAATGCCTAACAATGCTAAAGCTGGCGGCATATCTCGACGAATTGAAGGAGACGATCGCTCTCAGCTTAGACAAGCACTTCAAAATGTCAGCATACCTGATGGCATGGGCATTATTGTTCGTACCGCTGGTATTGGGCGTAGCGCTGAAGAACTTCAATGGGATCTCGACTACCTTGTTCAACTGTGGAATAGCATTCTCTCTGCATCTGAAGAGAAAAAAGCACCCTTCCTGATCTTACAAGAAAGCAACGTAATCTTAAGAGCGATCCGTGACTACTTGCGCCAGGATATTGGTGAAGTCCTGATTGATAGAAAAGAAGTTTTCGACTATGCCATGGATTTTGTACAAAAAGTCATGCCTAGTTATCAGAGCAAATTACGATTCTATAGTGAGTCTGTACCACTATTTAATCGCTACCAAATCGAAACACAAATAGAAACGGCCTTCCAACGTGAAGTCAAGCTACCTTCCGGCGGTTCGATCGTTATTGATCCAACAGAAGCACTGGTTTCTATTGACATTAACTCTTCTCGAGCCACCAAGGGCGGCGATATTGAAGAGACTGCACTTAATACAAATCTGGAAGCTGCTGAAGAAATCGCACGCCAGCTGAGACTGCGTGACATGGGTGGCCTCGTTGTCATTGATTTCATCGATATGTCTCACAGCAAGAACCAGCGAGATGTTGAAAATCGTCTGAAAGATGCAACAGAATCTGATCGCGCGCGAGTTCAAATTGGACGAATTTCACGTTTTGGCCTATTGGAAATGTCACGCCAACGCCTTCGCCCATCATTAGAAGAAACAAGCGGACATGTCTGCCCTCGTTGTAACGGCCAAGGCGTTATACGCGATGTAAACTCTCTATCCCTTGCCATACTACGACTTGTCGAAGAAGAAAGTCAGAAAGATCGTACGGCACAAATCAGGGCCGTTGTGCCTGTACCGGTTGCTACCTTCCTATTGAACGAAAAACGTGCAGCAATTGCCGAAATTGAGTTGCGTCAGAAACTAAACGTACTTGTCATTCCAAATCCAAATATGGACACACCTCACTATGAGGTGATCCGTCTGCGAGATGACAATGAAATCATTGCTGAAAGCGAACCTAGCTATGCGATTAAATTGGAAGAACCGACTTCAGAAAATGAAACCGCGGTTAAACCAGTAGCAAAAGCAGAAAAACCGGCTGTTTCAGCGATATCTGCCCCATCTAAACCCGCTCCGGTTGTTAGTAAACCTGGTCTATTGAGTGGGCTTATAGAATGGATCTCGGGCGTATTTTCGTCAAAAAAATCAAAGAAAAAGCCAGTTCCACAACGCAGAACTCAGGGAAGTAAATATAAAGGCGAATCGCAGAATAGAAACCGTAACCCTAACCAACGTACTGGCCAAGGCAACAAAGGAAGACGCCCAAATCCAAATCAGAAACCCGCTCGCCAAAAGCCAGCTAAAGCTGAAGAACCACAGGAATCTACAACTCAAAATCGTCGTCCAAACCGTGATAAATATGGCAACATCACCAGTGATGACAAGGGTCGTAATCGAAAACGTCGCGGTCCAAACCAGCGAAATCGTCGACCGGAGCAAACTGATCAGTCGGTAGAAAAAACCACACAGGCAGTAACTGAAGTCGCTAAACCGGCTGCAGAGGCTCTTAAAGCACCAGAAATGTTAAAGGCTCCTGAAACTTCAAAAGCAGAATCTACAAAGGCACCTGTAGTGAGTAAGCCTGAAGTAAAGTCTGAATCCTTAAAAGAAACTGTTACAAAAGTTGAATCTACAATAACTAAAGAAGTAGCAAGTAAATCTGTAGAAACAATTGTTGAACAGGCTCCAAAGGTTGAACCAGCTGAGAAAGCACCAGCACCTAAGGCTGAACAAAAAGATGCCGTTACGGAAACTCCTGCCAAAGCCAAGCGTGGCCGACCAAGAAAAACTCCTGCTAAACCAGCAGCAGAAGTTAAGACTGTAGCGAGTGGAGATGTTCCTGAAACAATTAAAAAGGAAGCCTCAAAGACAACTGCGACACCAAAACCAGTTAAAACTGAAGCCAAATCAGACGTTGCGGCTTCAGGTGAACGCCCTGAAAAGAAACGTGCTTATAATGATCCTCGAGAGGTCAAGCGGCGTCAGCAGGAAGCGGCAAAAGCCGCACGCGAAGAATAAATATCAATCAAAAAAGGGCCTAAGGGTCCTTTTTTTTTGTTATCGCTTAATACCTTTGGATAGATTCGCCAATAGTCTAGTTAATTTTTGTTCACAATAACTGCAAACTAGCCTCAACATATTTTTATAAAAAAATAAAATGGGGCAAACTTATGGATATTATCAAACGTACTTATAATCAGGAGTATCAAAAAGCAACGTCAAATCCCGATGCATTTTGGTTGAATCAGGCACAGAAGCTTGATTGGTTCAAAACACCTGAGACAGGCGTTTCTGAAAGAGCTCCTGGACTATATGACTGGTTCAAGGATGGAGAACTGAATACCTGCTATCTGGCACTTGATTATCATGTTGCTAATGGTCGGGCTAATCAGACTGCATTGATTTACGATTCCCCAGTCACAGATACAAAACAAAAATTCACCTACGCTGAGCTATTAAAACGAGTATCAAAATTTGCTGGCGCTCTTGAAGATTTAGGCGTTAACAAAGGTGACCGTGTCGTAATATATATGCCCATGGTTCCCGAAGCTGTAATCGGGATGCTGGCCTGCGCAAGAATCGGAGCAATACATTCAGTTGTATTCGGCGGCTTTGCTGCCCATGAACTAGCAGTCAGAATTGATGATGCACAACCTAAAGTAATTTTATCCGCCAGCTGTGGTATCGAAATTGAGAAAGTCATTCCTTACAAACCTCTTTTAGATACTGCTATTGAAAAATCAACACACAAACCTGAACACTGCATCATTCTTCAGCGCCCGGAAAAAGAAGCAACCATGAAAGAGGGATATGATTTGGATTGGATTGAAATTGAATCCAAATCTAACGAATCTCTTCCCGTTGCCATGTCTTCAACCGATCCCCTGTATATTTTATATACCTCTGGTACCACAGGTAAGCCCAAAGGAGTGGTAAGAGACAATGGTGGTCACGCTGTTGCTATGCGTTACAGCATGGATGTAGTCTATGGTATCGAACCTGGTGACGTCTACTGGGCCGCCTCTGATGTAGGTTGGGTTGTCGGTCATTCCTATATCGTTTATGCACCCCTGATTACTGGATGCACGACCATTTTATATGAAGGAAAACCTGTAAGAACTCCCGATGCCGGAGCCTTCTGGAGAATTGTTGAAGAATATAGGGTGTCAGCTCTATTCACCGCTCCTACGGCATTCCGAGCTGTTAAAAAAGAAGATCCAGATGCTGATCTTCTCAAGAAATATGACACGAGTTCTTTAAAGAAGATTTTCCTGGCGGGCGAACGTCTTGACCCTCCAACTTACCATTGGTTAACCGATATCACAGGGTTACCAGTACTTGATCACTGGTGGCAGACTGAGACTGGCTGGGCAATTGCCTGTAATCCAGTAGGTATCGAAACACTGGAATCAAAAGCCGGTTCATCCACTGTGCCAACCCCGGGCTTTACCGTTGAAATCCTGGATCCTGCGGGAGATAAAGCTGAAGTTGACGAGCAAGGTGCAGTATGCCTCAAACTACCTCTGCCTCCAGGATGCTTACCTACTGTGTGGGGTGATGAGCCACGATTTAAAAGCTCATATTTAAATAGCTATCCAGGTTACTACTTAACGGGTGATGGTGGATATTTAGATAAAGATGGTTATTTATTTATAATGGGTCGTACCGATGACGTCATAAACGTAGCCGGACATCGATTATCAACGGGCGAGATGGAAGAGATCGTCGCCAGTCATCCAGCAGTTGCAGAATGTGCTGTTTTTGCTGTAAACGACCAATTAAAAGGCCAGCTACCTGTTGGTATGGTGGTTCTTAAGAATGGCGTTGAAGAAGATCACGATGAGCTTGAAAAAGAGCTGATCCAGGACGTTCGTAAACAGATCGGGGCTATTGCATGCTTTAACAAAGCAATTATAGTTGATCGCCTGCCGAAAACCCGGTCTGGTAAAATCTTACGGCGTACACTTCGACAAATTATGAACGGTGAAGAGTATCAGGTTCCATCAACAATTGATGACCCAACTATTCTTGATGAAATTATTGACCAACTGGATACTACAAACCTGTAATCAATTGTTAGCAAGAAAGCACCTATGGGAAACTATCCGGTGCTTTTTTTGCCTTGACGTTCTATAGTTTCTTATAAAATGGGCACCACTGCTGAGGCTGGCTGTATCTGGAGCATGGATATATAGGGTCTATTCACAGACAAGTCGCTAAATAAACAACGGGATTACCTTAGAATGTTTAGGGTAGTTAACAGTTTTTTTGATTACACCAACGTTAAAGGATGATTTACAGTCTGCACCACCCTCATGTGCCCTGCTCACTTTGTCTTTAATTTACACCTGATCAATACTTACAACAAAGGGCTAACCAATCGTGTGACTTGCTCAAGAATTTTTCTATATATTGACCTATTTTGCCATCGTTCCAGATCAATCGTATCACTGGCAGAGTTATACCCCTGAATAAGACGATCAATTTCCTTGCTAAACTCAGAACTACTGACAACAATGGTGATTTCAAAATTCAGCCAAATGCTACGCATATCCAAATTCACCGAACCAATCAATGCAATTTGTTTATCGATCAACACACACTTAGTGTGCAAAAGTCCATCCCGAAATGGACAAATGCGAACACCACTAATTAATAATTCCTCATAAAATGATCTACCTGCATGCTTTGCCAACCAGGAATTGTTCTGAAAGGGTAAATAAATACTGACTTCAACACCACGCAAAGCGGCTGCTTTTAGAGCAAGAATAATTGCGTCATCGGGTACAAAATATGGTGTTGTTATATCAATGGACTTTTTCGCACTATAAATTGACAATAACAATAGATGTATTAGATTTTCATTAGCCAACGCGGGGCCAGAAGGAACAACCTGTATGGGTACACCGCCCTCAATAGCCAATGACAAGGTTGTTCTGGATTCAATACTTTCTAAACGTCCTTCCATCAACCAATCGTTGATAAAAACTTTCTCCATTGATGGAATAACAGGCCCCTGAATACGAATCATAAGATCTATCCATTCACCCACCCCGGCATCCTGATTAAAAACGCTCGGATCCGCCAGGTTCATCGATCCTGTATAGGCAACATCACAATCGATGACCACTAGCTTCCTATGCATCCTTAGATCACGTCGTCTAAGTGTTAATCTAAAAAAATTGGCTTTTAAGGCTTCGACGATTGTTACGCCGTTCACGATCATTCTCTTTGCTGTATCACTAGCGATAAAATCCCTACTACCAATACTGTCCAAAATCAGACTAACAATAACCCCTCGTTTGCTTGCTAGTACCAGCTCTTCTAAAATTTGATCGACTCGACCACCTTCATGACATATATAAAATTCAATGAAAATTGTTTTCTTAGCTGCTTTTATATCAGAAAGCAAACAGTCTAAAACGGCGTGTGAGCTGGATAAAACCTCAGTTCGGTTGCCATTATACGGCGGAAGTTTTATGGCACCATAGGTTTGATCCCATAAAGGTTTAGCGGGGTCATTTGGATCAACGGATAAAACAGAGGGCGGAAGAGGAATGGACTGAATAACTTCAATATATTTCAGAAAAGATGATCTTGCCTGCTTCTGACGATAACGACCGATGAAAGGCTCTCCCAAAACCACATATAATAGAGCACCAATCAATGGCAGTATAACAATCAAAAGAAGCCAGGCTAGTGTTGCACCGACGGTTTTACCAGCCATCAATACACGTCCACCGATGATTAATACCACCAAAAAATAACTGACAAAAGCAATGGTTCCATACCAACGCTCTATAAGTACAATCCAGTCCATCTGACTACAATTTCAATTTGGATTAATACGTTGGCAAAGACACACTGGCAAACAAATCTTCCAGATCTGTCTTACTATTGTGGGCCATAGCATGTTCAACTAATTCACGATTTAAATGTGGTGCAAATTTTTCGATAAATTTATACATATAGGCTCTCATAAAGGTGCCTTTTCGGATACCGACCTTAGTGACAGAGGCTTCAAATAAATGGCTGGCATCTATGGCGACCAAATCATCATCACTTTCCTCAATCGACATACTCGCAACGATACCAACACCCAGCCCTAACCTTACATAGGTTTTGATAACATCGGTATCTGCTGCAGTAAATACAATCTGAGGTGTTAAACCTTTCTCTCCAAATGCATCATCTAATTTCGATCTCCCTGTAAAGCCGAATACATAGGTTACCAGTGGAAAGCTGGCAAGCTCTTCAATGGTGATAGATGACCGATGCGCTAAAGGATGGTTCTTTGGTACCACAACACTTCTATTCCAACGATAACAGGGAAACATGACAAGATCTGAAAAGTGCTCCATCGCTTCAGTAGCGATGGCAAAATCTACTGTTCCGTTAGCTGCCATTTCAGATATCTGCATCGGCGTACCCTGATGCATGTGAAGCGAAACTTCCGGAAAATCCTCTATGAATTCATTAATGACTTCGGGCAATGCATAGCGAGCCTGAGTATGAGTTGTGGCTATAGACAAACTACCTTTTGAGTTGTCAGAAAACTCTTGGGCAACTTGTTTAATGTTTTCAACTTTTTTTAAAATCTCACCAGCGACCTGTAAAATGGCTTCACCAGCGGGAGTAACGCGAGTGAGGTGTTTGCCACTACGAGCAAAAATCTCAACACCGAGCTCATCTTCCAACAACCTGATTTGTTTACTGATACCAGGTTGAGACGTATATAGAACCTGCGCCGTTGCCGATACGTTTAAATCATGGTGTGCAACTTCCCATATATACCTGAGCTGTTGTAATTTCATGTACTCCTCCAGTGTTTTATTCTACTTGCCGAGTCACCTTATTAGAATTTCAGACTAGAACCAATTCAAAAAAAATGCCACAAAAATTTATAAATACATTCATTTTTATAACCAATAAGAAGAATAATTAGTATTATGCCGACGAAACTGAGATCTTTTCACATCAATTCACCATTAAAATCCACCCCGGGAAAGTCAACTCTTCAATAAATTAATCAACTATTGGTCTATCCTAACACCCATTACAAGCTAAAATATTATAACTTATAGCCCTACTATTACTAAGGCTTTATTGTCTTTTACATTGTCGTATTCTTATGTTTAATGAAAGGTGTTACATCAATGACTACATTACCGAAGGTTGCATATTTCTGCATGGAATACGCACTTGAAACATCAATTAAAACATATTCCGGTGGCTTAGGAGTTTTAGCCGGTGACTATATGAAAGGGGTCAAAGACAACGACTACCCACTTATCGGTATTGGGCTAAAGTGGAAAGAAGGTTATGTAAAGCAAACGATTGATTCAAAAGGTAATGTTATTGATGCATTTCCAGAAGCTGACTACTCGGTTCTCGAAGATACGGGCATTACATTTACCGTTAAAATTTCTAACAAAGATATCGCAGTAAAAGCCTGGAAAGTTGCTGAGTCCGTCGGTGTAAAATCACTCTACTTACTCGACACAGATCTGCCAGAAAACACCGGAGAAGTGATTACCGATCGTTTATATGGAGGTAATCACATAAAGCGTGTGGAACAAGAAATTATCCTGGGTGTAGGTGGTATTAAGTTTTTAAGAGCTGTTCGCTATCCGATAGATGTATATCACTTTAATGAAGGTCACGCTCTATTAGCAGGCATTGAGCTATTAAGAGAGTTCATGGAAGATAAAAAACTAACATTTGACAACGCACTTCAGGCTGTTAAAGCTCAAACCGTATTTACTACGCACACGCCGGTACTTGCAGGTAACGAACAGCATGACATTAATTATCTGATGGATCTGGGTGCAAACCTTCACTTAACGAAAACTCAAATGGAATTGATTGGTGGTAAGCCATTCAATATGACCATTGCAGCACTTCGAATGTCCAGGCTTGCAAATGGTGTTGCACAACTTCATGGTGAAACCGCCAATCAAATGTGGAAGGATGTCAAAGGTAAGTCTGACATCATCGCGATCACCAACGGTATTCATCATGGAACCTGGGTAGATGAAACAGTCTACGAAAGCCGATCAAATGGGGAAGCTTTATGGAATAGGCACATGGAGCTCAAACGTGAACTACTGTCTCTAATTAAGGAACGTAATGGCGTCACGTTAGATGAAAATACATTACTGATTGGCTTTGCTCGCAGAGCTGCCCCGTATAAGAGATCAAATCTCGTATACAATTCCGGAAAATTACTTCGACAGCTATTAGCTGACGGTCAATACAATATTGTATTTTCGGGAAAAGCACACCCGGCGGACAAAAACGGTAAGGAAATCATTAAAGACCTGGTCGCGTTATCAAAAGAATACCCCAAACAGGTTGTTTTCCTGGAAAATTACGACATGGCCATTGGTGCAGCCCTGACACGCGGATCTGATATCTGGCTTAACAACCCCCGCAGACCTCTGGAAGCCTGTGGTACTTCAGGTATGAAAGCTGCCATGAATGGTGTACCTAACGTTTCTATTCTTGATGGATGGTGGCCTGAAGCCTGCAAGCATGGTGAGAATGGCTGGGCAATCGGAGACGATAAGGTTCCGTCAAAGATTAAAGAACAAGACAAGCGTGATGCTGAATTCTTAAGCAGCGTTCTTAGTGAGGAAGTCATTCCAACCTATTACGATAATCGTAAAAAGTGGATTAAAATAATGCAGGCCAGTATTTCTGATACCTATACTGAATTTTCAGTCGATACCATGCTTGCAAACTACTACAAGCGTCTGTACTAATGCAATATGTGCTAAAAAAGTAGCATAGAGGAGTCTTTAGGCTCCTCTATGTGCATTTAGAATCCGAATAAATTCAATCCGTCTGTTTTCAAACGAACTTCTAAAAGCTTACCCGTTGCCGCCGATACATCGCAATAAGCCCATGACTTTTCCGAAATTCCTTTACCGCTATCAAATGTCAGATCATAAAAAACTTTGTACAATTTCTTTCTGGTAACATATCGAGAAGAGCGCGAGTCATATGTCAGTGTCTGCAAACTTGAACCCAGTTTTCTCTTAATCTCAATCGTGCATACAAGATGGGCTTGCTGAACACTATAGTTTGTAACAGGCTTCAACTCAGACTGGGCACCAAAAAAATAGTCCAATTTACTCAAACCGGCTTCGTCTTTTTCCAATGCATAGGTTTTAATAAACATGGTTAATAAAACCGCACCCAAAATAACACCTAAAACAGCACCAACTGTAATAGCCACATCGTTTGTAAAAATTTTTCGAAATTCTGCTTTAATTAACCTTAATGTTTCCATCTGTCACCAATTTAATACATATAAATAAGTTATAAATATCGTTTGTTACTTGACATTAGTTCGGGTAGTCTTTGGCGCTCACCCCTTAATAATCAACCTATATCATACGATGGTCAATCAGGACTAACAATGCCTACCAAGATAGATAACTTAAATGTTGCTTCACAAGAAGTACTAATTACTCCAGAAGCGCTAAAAAATGAGATCCCACTAACCTCAAAAGCGCGTCAAACAATTGAAACAGGTCGGGAAACCATTCGCAATATTCTTGATCGAAAAGACCACAGATTATTCCTGGTGGTTGGTCCCTGTTCTATTCATGATACCAAAGCTGCTCTTGAGTACGCAGACAAGCTTAAAGCCTTATCCGAGAAAGTCGACGACACCCTATATCTGGTAATGCGCGTTTATTTTGAAAAACCGCGAACCACCGTAGGCTGGAAAGGTTTAATTAACGATCCCTACCTAAATGATTCTTTTAAAATTAAAGATGGCTTACATATTGGCCGCCAGCTTTTAATGGATATTTCTGATAAAGGATTACCAGCATCTACTGAAGCTTTAGACCCGATTTCACCCCAGTATCTTCAAGATCTCATTTGCTGGTCAGCTATTGGTGCCCGTACCACTGAGTCACAAACCCACCGAGAGATGTCGAGTGGCCTATCTTCTGCTGTTGGCTTTAAAAATGGTACCGATGGCGGCCTTGAAGTTGCCATGAACGCTTTAAAATCAGTTTCCAGTCCTCACCGATTCCTGGGTATTAATAATGAAGGACAGGTGTCCATCATTAAAACTAAGGGAAATGCCTACGGTCATGTAGTGTTACGTGGAGGCAATGCCAAGCCAAATTATGACTCTGTCAGTGTTTCAATTTGTGAAGAGACCTTAGATAAAGCCGGTTTGGCATCAAGCATTATGATTGACTGCTCACATGCTAATTCAAATAAAGACGCGTCTTTACAGCCTTTAGTTGCTACTAACGTTACCAATCAAATCATTGAAGGTAACCAGTCTATTGTCTCTCTTATGATTGAAAGTAACCTGGAGTTTGGCAACCAATCGATTTCTGCCAATCCTGACGACATGAAGTATGGCGTTTCAATCACCGACGCTTGTATTGACTGGGATACAACTGAACAGTTGATTTTGGATATGCGTGATAAGTTGAAAGACGTATTACCAAACAGAATTAAATGAACGATTCAGGGCAGAAAGCAAACTTCTGCCCTGTCATGCCATTCTATAGTCACAAGTCATTTGAATTAAGTGATATGCTGATATATTTTTACAGCGTTCTCTAAATTTATATTACTGAATAGGATTCTTGGATGCCGGAAGTCCACCTGATATTTGCTTTTTTTCTTATTTTCACCGGATCTGCAATAATTGCCACCATTGCCCTGTATACAAAACAACCACTGATCATCGGTTATATCATCCTGGGTGCATTAATCGGCCCCTATGGACTGAAGTATATTGAAAACCCTGACTTGCTTTCTCAAATATCTGAAATCGGTATTATTTTCCTACTTTTTTTGATCGGTCTGGATATGCAGCCTCTTAACCTGTGGCATACCCTTAAAAAAGCGACAACCGTTGCACTGGTATCCAGCTTTCTATTCGCTTGCACAGGGTTTTCAGCTGCCTGGGCCATGGGTTATGGCATGCTGGAGGCAACCATCATAGGTGTTGCCATGATGTTCTCAAGCACCATTATTGCTATCAAACTACTACCCACTACCGTACTGCATCACAAACACACGGGAGAATTAATGGTTGGCGTATTACTACTACAAGATTTAATCGCCATTATTGTACTTTTGGCTTTAGGTAGCCTTGGTGCTGGTGAAACCAACGCTTTCGCTTACATAAAAACTTTGGTTGCCCTTCCCCTTGTACTATTCATTTCATGGCAACTGGTACGATATGTATTCCTGCCTCTGGTTACAAAATTTGATCGCATTCAGGAATACATCTTTCTTTTAAGTATTGGCTGGTGTCTTGGGATGGGAGAACTGGCGGTATACTTTGGACTGTCACATGAGGTCGGGGCATTTATAGCAGGGGTTTCCATTGCCAGTAGTCCAATTAGTTTATTTATTGCTCAAAGTTTAAAACCCTTAAGAGATTTTTTCCTGGTTCTATTCTTCTTCACAATTGGTGCGTCACTAAATTTACAGATGCTACCTAATGTAATTCTGGCTTCTTCGCTCCTTGCAGTTATATTTTTGGTACTCAAGCCCTTATCATTTCGATTTCTCTTATCTAACCTCAGTGAAAATCGTAAACTTGCATGGGATGTCGGATTCAGATTAGGACAAAATAGTGAATTCTCAATCCTTATTGCCTATTTGGCTGCCTCAAGCGGTTTGTTAAGCGATAAAGGCTCATTGTTAATACAAACAACTGCGATTTTAACCTTTGCAATTTCTAGCTACATAATTGTGTTTAATTTTCCCAACCCAATTGCTGTCAAAGAAAGCCTCAGAAGGGATTAATTTATTTTTTTGGATCCTGAAATCGGATAACCTGCCAAGGATGAAGGGTACAAGAACTTGTACCCGGTCGAGACTATATTAGATCAACTTTCTATCTATCCTTTAAATAGTCTATGAGGTTTTCTAGTGAAAATTCTTGAGCAGAACTCTGATCTGCCTGATACCACTTTTTAAAACGTCCAATCTGTTTTTTTGAAAACCAAAACGTCACAGGAACTTCCAACATATTTATCTTTTTGAAAACTCTGGTTTTACCATCAAGCGTTTTGCGCCGTCCAAATAGGCTCTTTTCTTTTACTAGCTGCTTCCAAACAGAACGAAACTCCGATTCTGGCATGCCTTCTCTGGTGAAATAGGCGCCTCGGTTAAACAGTCTGACCAGGGGTCCCAAAAAGGGTAACCAGTAGCGCTTTATCCAATGAAAACGCTCCATAGACAATAAGTGAATATGATTAACATGATCCTTATTCAGATACCCGGCTTCGATTGAACGTAAAATAGCTATTGCACCTTCACCCTTGCCAATCCAGTTCGCCTTTGAATCCGTAAGCTCATGCACGAAAGTTTGTACTGCCGGTAAGTCAAATTGAGCAATATCGTTAAGGGTATTCCGCTGGTAACTTTGATTTTTGGGTGACAAACCATGACCACGCATTTCAAATATCCAAATACTGGCCCCGGTTTCAATAAGAGAAACCAGTAACTCTTCATATTGCGACATCCAGTTCATACGATTTTCAAACGTGTCATGCACCAGTACAAAAGAAGGACCTTTTTTGTCTTCCTTTTTATTGTCATAAAGTCTGGTTAATGCAAACTCAATGGTTTTATCTTCTGAGCGATTGGGCTTTAACACATAAACGTCTTCTGAATATTGCTTCCAAAAATCTGCCTGCATTAACGCCACTGGGAAAAACTGACTGCTACTTTTCATAAATATTGAATCACAACCTGAATATTTTTAGTTTAAATAAGTAACTTATTGTTTGTATTGATAAAACTAATTCTAAGGGAACACACTGCTTTAATCAGCAACAAAATCAGAATACATTAAATCAGATGGATAATTTAAGTAATTTATTCATTCCACATTTAGTCTCGAAACAAATACCTGCACAAATAAGAAGGTTAATCTTACTTTTTGTTTACATTACTGAATTATACTGTATATAATCACATGTCTGTATATAAATCAGGAAGTAAATTATGGAAAATCTCACTGCACGTCAACAAGAAGTATTCGATTTCATCAAAGAATATCTGGACGATAACGGCATGCCGCCGACAAGAGCAGAAATAGCGACAAAGCTTGGCTTCAAATCGCCTAATGCTGCAGAAGAGCATTTGAAAGCCCTGGCTCGAAAAGGCGCTATTGAAATGGTTCCCGGAGCGTCTCGTGGCATACGAATTCCTGAAGAATTAAGTGGCCTACCCGTTATTGGTTCTGTCGCTGCCGGATCTCCCGTATTAGCCCAGGAACATGTTCAAAAATACCTGGATATACCCTCTGAGTTATTTTTCCCGAAAGCAGACTATATGTTGCGGGTTCGAGGAATGAGCATGATCGAGGTTGGAATCTTCGAAGACGACCTGATAGCGGTTCACAAAACAGACCAGGCTCGTAATGGTGAAATTGTCGTTGCCCGTATTGGTGAAGACGTCACCGTAAAACGCTACTACAAAGAAAGCAATATGGTGCGATTAGTTGCAGAAAATAAAGACTACGAAGACATTATGGTTAACCTAGCCACCGACGACTTCACAATTGAAGGCAAATATGTCGGAGTCATTCGTAATACCGTGCATTGATAGTACTAAAGGGCAGGGCACTAGCTAGATCAATCCAGCTAGTGCCCTGCCTATTTCAATGTAAGTTTTTGCAAGGAAAGCTATCCTTCAATTAATTCTTACCGACACGCTTCCAGTTTTTAAATACCAACTACAAGCCACAATGAAATAAATACGAATTAATTTGTAAGTGTTAGAGGATTATCCATATAACTAAATAAAATCATCATCTTACCTTTTACAGTTAAGATCACAATTATCTAACAGATGAAGTTATTGAGAAGTAACAAATATTACAAAAAATCCAATCTCTCCCAACAATCCCCTATTACAAACTGGATCCAGTCGACCTAATTTAAAGCACTTGACTAGTTAACGTATATTATAGTTATATAGCCTCAACAATTAGCTAGCTCTTAAAAGTTCTTAAAAGTTCTTAAAAGTTCTTAAAAAATCTTAAAAAACCTTAAAAAGAACTATACGGCCATTAATTATAAATTAGTGTTATAGTTCATGAAAATAACTAATAATTATAAATTAGTGTTATAATTCATGAAAATGACTAATATACTGTTATGTTCAATTTAAAATTCAGGTTTTAATTTGTCAGCTAATACCTTTAAATAAAATTGGAAAACAGTGTTTAGTATGTTTAATTCCTTCGAGGTTTATTACTGTATATGAAGCGTTCTAAACTTTTTATTTTATTGGGACTTTTAATTGTCGTCTCTTTTGTCAGTATATATTGGCTCAAAGCCAATATATCAGCAAATAATGAGACTAACGTTACCGCTACAATAGAAGACACTGAATCTGCAGTCCCTACTCCAGCCAACCAATCCATAGCTCCCATACCAGAAGCTGTTCAGCCGGCAAATTCTTCGCCATCACTAGCTTTACAATCACATGAACATGAATCAATTGAACATGAACATGAACATGAACATGAATCAAATGAAGCTCCAGTACCATTTGAAAGTTTGCCTAAAGAGATGCAAGAAGAAATTCGGCGTTTAAATTCGAATGACAACAATGATTTAGTTGTTGAGCAAATAACACCAACACAATTCAGAATTAATTTAATTGGTGTTCATCAACATGTGCCCGTTGCGATAATAAATGAAGATGGTACCGTCTCCATCCGCGAATATTAAAAGGAATCACAATATGAATCACAATAGCAGAGTAAAATTATTGAAACAGGCTTTTGCTTTAATTTTTATGATTGGAGCAATAGCTAGCTCTGCCCATGCAGCGACTGTTACGGTTACTGGAAGTGGTTCTACATTTATTATCAATAAACTCGGCGGCTTTGATGATAATCCAACCTATGGTGCACAACGAGAATCCGTTTTTGTAGCTGCAGCACAGATTTGGGCCGACATCCTGGTCAGTTCAGTACCCATTGTTATTGATGCACAATTCGTTGGTTTGACTTGTACTTCTACATCGGCAACATTGGGCTCTGCAGGTCCTACTTTTAGCACATATTCGCCAGCTGCAACCCCTCCTATGCAAAACAATTTATGGTACCCTGTAGCTCTTGCAAACTCACTGTTAAACTCTGATTTGGATGCAAACACTGCTGATATCTTCGCCCAATTTAACTCCAATATCGATAATAATAATGCCTGTTTGAATCTCACTAACTGGTATTACGGCCTGGACCATACCCCAACAGGTTCAGATATCGATTTGTTTGAAGTAGTTCTACATGAAATAGGTCATGGTTTAGGTATTTCCTCGCTGGTTGATGCGGCTGGTAACAAGGCTAGCGGTTTAGACGACACCTACTCCATCTTTTTAAAGGACAAAAGCACCGGTGTAGACTGGTCTACGATGTCTGCAAGCCAAAGATTAACTTCCATGACCGACACCGGCGATTTAGTTTGGAATGGTATTGAAGTTAATGCGCTAATCGGTAGCCTAAGTGCTGGTGTGAATGGCGGAGAAGTGCAAATGTATGCACCTTCTCCTTATCAGAGTGGCTCTTCCGTATCACACTTTGATATAGCTTTAACTCCAGACGAGCTAATGGAACCAAATTATACCGGTGGAGCATCTTACGACCACACTGTGGCCTTATTAAAAGATATTGGCTGGACGATTTATGTCAATACTAATGCAGCACCTGTTATTACAGGTCTAAGTAGTGCATTATCAACTAACGAAGAAACTGCAATAACCTTAACGTTGAACGACCTGACAGTAACTGATAGTGATAATTCTTACCCAACGGGTTTTACATTAACGGTATCCGATGGCACTAATTACACCAGATCTGGTACAACAGTCACACCTTCACTAGACTTTACAGGAACACTAACGGTTCCGGTCATCGTTAATGATGGTACGGATGACAGTGCATCATATAATGTTTTGATCACAGTAAATAATCTGAATGATAAACCTGTTATTAGCGGTCAAAGTACATTGTCACTAGTTGAAAATACCAGCTTAACTTTGGATGTTACAGATCTAACCATTGTTGACCCCGACGATGTCAGCTTTACACTCTCAGTAGCAGCCGGGACAAACTATACAGTTAGTGGCCAAACCATTACACCTGCAGCGAACTACTTCGGTGCACTTACAGTACCAGTAACTGTGAACGATGGTAAAATTAATAGTGACAGCTACAATCTATCGGTAAGCGTAATAGAATATAATACCGTCCCTGTGATTACAGGGCAACTTGCCTTAAATACAGCTGAAGATACAGACATCACAATTTTGTTGACAGATTTAACGGTATTAGACAACGACAACAATTACCCAACAGATTTCTCATTGACCCTCTATTCTGGTTCTAATTATACATTTTCTGGTACAACGGTTACGCCAGCTACTGATTTTTCAGGCGACATTACCATTCCCATTACCGTTCATGACGGCACGGATTCGAGTGCTTCGTTCAACTTAATCGTGACGGTCAATAGTGTAAATGACAAACCTAATATCACTGACCAAGTCGCACTAAATATCAATGAAGATACAGATCTTGTTTTAACAACCTCTGATCTCACTATTGTTGATCCCGATGACAGCATCTTTACCCTTTCGGTAGCTGCGGGAACAAATTATACGGTTAGTGGGCAAACCATCACTCCTGATGAGAATTACTACGGTACACTTACGGTTCCGGTTACCGTCAATGATGGGGAAATAAATAGTAATAGTTTTAGCCTTGTAGTAACAGTTGCTCCTATTAACGATGCACCAAGCATAACGGCAATACCTTCGATAACTTTCGACGAAGATACCAACAGAGAACTCTTGCTTAGTGAATTTACTATCCTGGATGTTGATTCCAGTAGCTTCACACTAGTAGTTGAACCTGGTAACAACTACACTGTTATCGGTACAACCATATACCCGTTGGCTGATTTCTCTGGCAACCTTTCAGTCAATTTTTATGTTACCGACAGCATAGCAAGTAGTGCCATTGAAACACTTATCATCACGATAAACCCGATTAATGATGCGCCTCAATTATCAGGAACACCATTAACAAGCATCGTATTTGGTAACCTATATTCTGTGCAGTTTTCGAGTACCGATGTCGAAAATGACTCCCTAACTTACTCAATTGTAAGCAACCATGATTCATGGTTATCAATTGGTGCAACAACTGGATTATTAACGGGAACGCCATTAAGTGGTAACATCGGCAGCGCAAACGTTACGGTAAATGTAAGCGATGGTAGCAATACTTCTTCACTATCATTCACACTAGATGTGATCGATGCAACGGACGCTGATTTGTCTACCAGCATTACTACTAGTACACCGTTGACGCTATTATCAAATACAGCAAACCTGAGCGTTAACATTTCAAACATGGGACCATCGAGTCTCGCTGATGGCTACGTATTGGTTTCAATTGATCCTGAATCTAGCTTCCAGAGTGTGGATTCAGAATGTGTGATTCAAACTACTGCCTTAGTTAGGTGTGACTTTACAAATGTTGCTAGCAACCTTGTAAAAACTATTACAGTAACGAGTTCAAATACAAATTTGACCAATGTGAGTGCAGAAGTATTTGGAACTCAACCGGACCCGGTTTCGGAAAACAATTGGTCTGACGTCGCTGTAATTTTTGATAGTAGTTTTGATCAACTAATTGCAACACACTCTACTCTCGATACTATTGATTCCAGAGCAATTGCATTTGGTGATATCACAAAAGATGGAACCATAGACCTAATTGTTGCCAATAACGGGGCTGACAATATTCTGTCATTCTCCAGTGGTTTTGTTGCGTTAACTACCGATAGCACCTTTAGTCCGATTACGAACTCTAATGCAGTTGTTACCCTGGATATTAATAACGATGGTGCTTTGGATGTGGCTTTCGCCAACTCAGGCGCCAATACGGTGTACTTAAACAATGGTTCTGGTTCATTTGGCAGTGCCATTTCTCTAGGTACCAATGACAGTACAGGGGTGGTTAGTACTGACTTAAATCAGGATGGATATGCAGATCTGGTTTTCTCAAATAGTAATACAGGGAACACTGTTTATTTAAATAACCAAAACAATGGCTTTGTATTAACAGAAGTATTAGGAAATTCCAACTCAACATCAGTCGCTGTTGTTGATTACAATCGTGATTCCTGGCCGGATGTCATATTTACCAATGTAGGTGACGATGACTTTGTCTATCTTAATAATAATACCAACCAATCTAGTAGTGTATTCAATACTACTGCAGTGCTCATTGGATTAGAAATTTCTGATAGCACAAGTGTTGTAGTTACCGATCTGAATAATGATGGCCTGGAGAATGAAATCATCATTGGTAAAAACACGGCATCCAGTGTTAACAGTATTGAAATATTCCAGGTATCACAATCAGGAGTAGTATCTGCGTTAACTTCTATTGATGCGGGAGATATCATTTCTTTATCTGCTGGTGACTATGACAACAATGGCGAACTAGATATTGTCGCGCTGAATTCTCAGAAAATTGTGCAATTATTTTTGCAAGTTGATGGCACCTTCTCACGATCAGAGACATTTATTTCAGAGTTTGCAACTGCAGTTGCTTTACTTGATATCAATGGTAATAGTGAAGCCGATTTAGTTGTACTTTATGATGACAATGCTGCAAGTAAAATATATTTAAGCCAGACACCTGAACCAGGGCCAGCAATCGCTGCGCCAACAGGACTAATTGCAACATCAATATCATCAAGTCAAATCAATGTAAGCTGGGTTAATAATGCCAATAACGCAACAAATTACATTGCCGAAAACTCTAAAGACGGGGTGAATTTTGTACAATTGGCTTCTCTTCCAGCTAGTGCAACCAGTTTCCAACACATTGGTATTCCTTCAGAAACCACGTTGTACTATCGAGTTTATGCCACTAATGGTACTGATAACAGTAGCTATTCAAATATTGGCTCAGCTAAAACTAAAACCGCAGTTAAAAAATCTGGAGGTGCTGTTGACTGGCCATTAATAGCATTAGTTGCTTTTCTTGGTTTATTTATGATTTTCAGAAACCATTCATTTGTGCCAAGTAGAGAAAAATAAAATAATTAGTAAGTATGGAATATGCATATCCTGATTATGCATATTCCAGTTTATTTAATGGACCGGTTATAGTGAGCCCCAGTATCTTATTTTGTGTACAGAATATTGGCTAAACACCCTACTCCAAATGCCCAATATTGGGTGCCTTGTCCATCTCAACCAAACTTTTCTGATTTACTTAATTTTTAATTGAACTCACAATTGTAGCTACTTCATCTTGCTGGCTAACTACCCGATAACAAATTTGTTTCGAAACTTACTCTCGACAGGCTAACCTATTAAGCACTCGTCGAATGGCCACCAAAATAGCTAACCCCTGGAAGTCTTGAGTGGCAATTGAAAGCACCACATCTGATCAACTCAATTAATTTTCTTGGGGGGGGTTACCCCTTAAACACTAAAGCGTGGCATGGACCTTATTTTCGCAAATAGAACATACAGCGTCCAAAAATAAGATAAAAACCGTACAAATATACCTAGTCATGAACACAACATCATAGTTTCCTATACTGCCAGACTGCAATATCACTATTATTGATGATAAATTTTGCCTCAATCAGACTAAAACGGTAATATCAGGCTTCAATTTTAAAGGATTTCCGTTTATGAGGCAGGTTTTTGGTAAAATTACCCTTGTGTTCTTTCTAACAAGTTTCGGTCTAATACTATCCTCATGCAGCCAACATTCAGAACAAACATCTTCTGACTTGATTGTTATTAATGCAGAGCCTCCTCAATTAGAAAACCTTGAAACAGACTTTCAGAGTCGGCTTATCGTTTATACGACCACCCAAATAGCCAAACATATTTTGGTCAAAAAAATGCAGGATTCGATGACCAACTGCAAAATCAATCATTTAAGAGTACTTTCAACAGGCGGTCATGTGCTGACTATAAATTGCACTAGCGAAGCTGAATATACAAAATCATTAAACTCTGTTACCGAGCTGTCAATTATTAAAGAAATAGAAATTGATCGAGTAATGACGATAGGAAATTAATATGAAGAACCTGATCAGCCATAGCTTTATTTTTATAACTTGTCTAACGCTCAATTCCTTTTCTTTCGCTGAAACCTTACATTCAGCATCCAACTATACAGACAGAATTATTGTAAAGTACAAAGACCAATTGGTAAGCTCCCAAAATTTTGACACTAATTCCAGCGGTGCCTCTGTGCCAGGTGTTTCTATTATGAGTCAATACTCAGCTGCTACTGGAATGGATATTCAATATGTAAAGGCGTTGTCTATTTCTAATAGTCATGTAGTCAAACTCGACCGTTTTGAAACACTGTCAGATATCCAGACAATTGCTAATGAATTAATGGCAAATGACCCTAGTATCGCCTATGCCGAACCTGATGTACGCATGTATCCTCTGGCGGAGCCGAATGATCCTGATTACACAAACTATCAGTGGCACTTTAAATCAAGTGCCACTCATGGCATGAACTTACCTGGTGCCTGGGACATTACAACGGGTTCTTCATCTGTCGTGGTTGCTGTTATTGATACGGGAATACTAAAAAACCACTCGGACTTCGATGCTGGCCGACTCCTTAACGGATACGATATGATCTCCGAAGATTCTTTAGGTGTTTACACAACTGCCGCTGATGGAAATGGTAGAGATGCAGATCCGGCAGATCCTGGCGACTGGTCAGACGGCATAGACTGCCCTTCGGGAAATAGCAGTTGGCACGGAACCCATGTAGCCGG